>Ga0206873_1095_pt2 | contig 29145 bp, 24 predicted proteins | sample Alteio_BWOrgCont_11_FD_152631 | JGI IMG/M metagenome (GOLD analysis project Ga0206873, IMG submission 152631) | Enriched cells from forest soil in Barre Woods Harvard Forest LTER site, Petersham, Massachusetts, United States -... | ecosystem: Environmental > Terrestrial > Soil > Temperate forest >...
CCGAATGCATCGGCAAACCCGTCAGCGCGCCATCGATACCATGATAGGAACCGTGATATGAACGGTGGCCGGCTATGTATTTCCTACCTGGGAATATCAATTGTTGGCACCGCAAATCGCGGCCGTTTTAAAAAGCTGTCGTCGCTACGCAGACAGGCTGTTTGCGCCCGTTCTGGATACCGTCGAATATCGTCTGGCGCGGCGCGACGCATTGGTAGCGTTGACGACCTTGTCTGCATCGCATCAGCGCATGCTGCAAGAGCCAGTCGACAGGCAGGTTCAGGTTGCGGAAGTGGGCGATGTGGTCCTGCAATGTAATATTTTGCTATCGGAAATTGCGTCACTGGCGCATATGCGCTCCGGGCGTGCCGAGATCACTTTGCAGCCACTGTTTCAGCGCACCGGGAAAATAGTGGACGATACTTTGGCCGGGAAAATCATCAGTTCAGAAAATCCCCCGGATGAAGCGGGCAACGAACTGTCGGCGATACAACTAACTGCCGCGAACATCATGCAGTTGACCTCGACCCTGACACTACCCGACATGAGTAATGTCTTAAAGTCTATACGCACTGCGGACACCGGACGGAGTTCATTTTGACTGTGCATACAGCGCATCAGTGCAGCGCGGCTTGAGATAACTCAGATGATATGTATACGCCAATGTCTGCGCTGAGCCGATTTTAAAAATCTCACAAAAAGCCCTGTTTTCATATCATAAATCTCAATCATTCGCTTTTTTTTGCTATAAATCCGTTTTTCTGCTCTTGAAATGCCAGTGCATAGCCCCACTTCGACTACATTGTTTTAAATACGTTTGATCATCGGAGGTTAGGAATGCAAGACCAAGAGAAGCAAGAAGCAAATCAGGAAGCGAATTTAGAGGCGAATCAAAAAACGGTGCAAGCCGAGCAGGTAGAGAAAAACAAAGCGAACGAAGCAAGCAACTCTATGGCTGACGATGGAGAGCCGGTGATGGTTGCAGTGAATTCGGACTTTGAAGAAAAACTGCTGCAGACCGAAGCTAAATTGGCGGAATTGCAAGATGCCTTTTTAAGGGCAAAAGCGGACGGTGAAAATATACGCCGCCGTGCTCAGGAAGATATCAGCAAAGCGCACAAATATGCGGTTGAAAGTTTTGCAGAATCGATGATCCCGGTTAAAGACAGTCTGGAAATGGCACTGAAAATTGAAACGTTGTCGATAGAGTCGTTAAAAGAAGGTACGGAAATGACATTGCGTCAATTGTCCAGCGCCTTTGAGAAAAATCGTTTATTGGAAATCAATCCGGCCAAAGGTGACAAGCTGGATCCGGCCAAACATCAGGCAGTCGCCATGGTGCCGGCAGATCAGGAAGCCAATACCGTCGTTGAGGTTTTACAGCGAGGTTATACGATAGCCGAACGATTATTACGTCCAGCTTTGGTGACGGTGGCGCAATCAAAATAGGCTTGAAATCGTCTGAATTCGCCGCATATGCAAGCCATCTGAACAGCAACGTGTTTAAGTCAACTAGTTATCATTAATTATAAAATTTAAAATTTTAAAAAAGGAAAAATTATCATGGGTAAAATTATCGGTATTGATTTGGGAACCACCAATTCATGCGTCTCTGTTGTTGAAAACGGTCAGCCTAAAGTGATCGAAAATGCTGAAGGTGCGCGTACTACACCTTCTATCATTGCGTATCAGGACGACGGTGAAATTCTGGTTGGCGCATCTGCAAAACGCCAGGCAGTCACCAATCCACGCAATACGCTGTATGCGGTCAAACGTCTGATCGGTCGTAAATTCGACGAAAAAGAAGTGCAAAAAGATATCAGCCTGATGCCGTTTTCTATCGTCAAGGCAGACAACGGCGATGCATGGGTCAGTGTACGCGACAAAAAAATGGCACCGCCACAAATCTCCGCTGAAGTGCTGCGCAAGATGAAAAAAACTGCCGAAGATTATCTCGGCGAAGAAGTGACGGAAGCCGTGATTACCGTTCCGGCTTATTTCAACGATGCACAACGTCAGGCGACTAAAGACGCTGGCCGTATCGCCGGTCTGGAAGTCAAACGTATTATTAACGAACCAACTGCAGCGGCACTGGCATTTGGTCTGGATAAAGCTGAACGCGGCGATCGTAAAATTGCCGTGTACGATCTGGGCGGCGGAACGTTCGACATTTCGATTATTGAAATCGCCGATGTCGATGGTGAAATGCAGTTTGAAGTATTGTCGACCAACGGCGATACATTCCTGGGCGGTGAAGATTTCGATCAGCGCATCATCGATTACATCATCGATGAATTCAAAAAAATCAACGGCCTGGATCTCTCTAAAGATCCTATCGCTTTGCAACGTATTAAAGCGTCGGCAGAACGTGCCAAGATTGAATTGTCCAGCTCACAGCAAACTGAAATCAATGAGCCGTATATCGCTATGGCGAACGGTGCGCCTGTGCATTTGAACATGAAGATGACACGCGCCAAGCTGGAATCACTGGTGGAAGAACTGATCAATAAAACCGTAGAACCATGCCGTATCGCGATACGCGACGCAGGCGTTAAAACTTCTGACATCAACGACATTATTCTGGTCGGTGGTATGACGCGTATGCCGAAAGTGCAAGAAGTCGTGAAAGAGTTTTTCGGTAAAGAGCCACGTAAAGATGTGAATCCGGACGAAGCCGTTGCAGCAGGTGCGGCAATTCAGGGTTCGGTATTGTCTGGTGATCGTAAAGACTTGTTATTGTTAGACGTTACACCGCTGTCCCTGGGTATTGAAACGCTGGGCGGTGTCATGACCAAAATGATTCAGAAAAATACGACTATCCCGACTAAATTCAGTCAGGTGTTTTCAACTGCGGATGATAACCAGCCAGCGGTGACGATCAAGGTTTATCAGGGTGAACGTGAAATCGCAGCCGGTAACAAAGGTCTGGGCGAGTTTAATCTGGAAGGTATCCCGCCAGCATCGCGCGGTACACCGCAAATTGAAGTGACCTTTGATATTGATGCCAACGGTATTTTGCACGTTGGTGCGAAAGACAAAGCGACCGGCAAAGAAAATAAAATCACCATTAAGGCAAACTCCGGTTTGACTGAAGAAGAAATTCAGAAAATGGTGAAAGACGCCGAGCTGAATGCGGAAGAAGATAAGAAGGTCAAGGAATTGGCTGAGTCACGCAATCAGGGTGATGCCCTGGTTCACTCGACCCGCAAGGCAGTGACAGAGTACGGCGATAAATTGGAAGCCGGCGAGAAAGAGAAAATTGAAGCATCGATCAAAGAGTTGGAAGAGTCGCTGAAGAGTGGCGATAAAGCTTCCATCGATGCGAAGATTGCCGCGTTGTCGACCGCTTCGCAAAAACTGGGCGAAAAAATGTACGCTGACATGCAGGCGCAACAAGCGGGTGGTGCAGCCGGAGCCGGTGCTGAAAACGGCGCTGGTGCTTCAGAAGCCAAACGTCCGGAAGATGACGTAGTGGATGCTGATTTTAAAGAAGTGAAAGATAAGTAATTAAAAACTTGGCGAGTGACTACTCGCCGAAGCTCGCCGAGAAAGGGGCGTCGCGCCAGCGGCTAACCTGCTCGGCTTTTTTCGTATCAATGTGCAGACTACAAGAACGCAGGGTTTGAATCAAAGTTATTCAAGTTCCGCAGTTTGAAGTGAGTTTGAGTTCACTAAGAAGGTGCCAAAAAAATGGCGAAGCGTGATTTTTATGAAATTTTAGGCGTTGCTAAAAATGCGACCGATGACGAGATTAAAAAATCGTATCGCAAATTGGCAATGAAATACCATCCGGACCGCAATCCGGATAGTAAGCAGGCAGAAGAAAAATTTAAAGAAGCCAAAGAAGCATATGAAATGTTGGCGGATTCCAAAAAACGGGAAGCGTACGATCGCTACGGTCACGCCGGCGTCGATCCGAATATGGGTGGCGGTCATGGCGGTGGCGGTGCTGGCGGGTTTGCCGATGCATTCGGTGATATTTTCGGCGATATCTTTGGCGGTGGCGGCGGACGTGGTCGCAGTTCCGGCCCTCAGGTTTATCGTGGCGCCGATTTGCGCTACAACCTGGAGATCACACTAGAGCAGGCAGCGGAAGGTTTTGATACGACCATACGCGTACCGTCATGGGATGAATGCGAACCCTGTCATGGCACCGGCGCAAAACCTGGCACCTCGCCAGTTACCTGTACAACCTGTGCCGGTCACGGCCAGGTAAGAATGCAGCAGGGATTGTTCAGTATTCAGCAGACCTGTCCGAAGTGCCACGGGACCGGAAAAATTATTCCTGAACCTTGTCCTAGCTGTTCCGGTGTCGGTCGGATTAAACGCAACAAGACGCTGGAAGTCAAAATCCCGATGGGGATTGATGACGGCATGCGGATACGTTCATCCGGCAACGGTGAGCCTGGCATGAACGGCGGACCTCCGGGTGATTTGTACGTGGAAATTCACACCAAGCCGCACGCAGTGTTCCAACGCGATGGCGATGATCTGCATTGCGAAATGCCGATATCGTTTGCCAAGGCAACCCTGGGTGGCGAAATTGAAGTGCCGACCTTAAACGGTAAAGCCAGTTTTACCATCCCGGAAGGCACGCAGACCGGAAAAACTTTCCGTTTGCGCAGTAAAGGAGTGAAGGGTGTGCGATCCGGATATCCCGGCGATTTGTTCTGTCATGTGGTGATTGAAACGCCGGTCAAGTTAACCGAAAAACAAAAAGACCTGTTGCGAGATTTTGAAAAACTCACCGCGGAGGGCGGTGCCAAGCACAGTCCTCAAAGCAAATCATGGATGGAAAAAGTGAAAAGCTTTTTGAGTAAATAAAAAAGAATGGCGTGATTATTTAATTTAACCTTTAAATTTAATCACGCCATTTTTCTATCCACATATTTTCTACGATACAATAATCATTCGCGGTGGAAATAATAATTAAATTGATTGACGAAAAAACATGAGGTGAGATATGAAATCATCTATCAAAGCATTGCTGTTGTGCGTGGTTCTTGGTCTTGCAACGATGGCGCAGGCAGTGGAAGTAGCAGGGATGAAGATAGACGATACCGTACAGGCATCGAATACCACCTTAAAATTAAATGGCGTCGGCATACGCTACAAGATCAGAATTTTTAAAGTCTACGTAATCGGGCTTTATCTGCCCGAATCTAAAAATACCGCGGATACCGTATTGTCTGGTACCGGTCCCAAGCAAATTAATTTGACCATGTTGAGAGACGTCAGCAGTGACGATATGGCTCAGGCGTTTATGGACGGGGTGAAGAGAAATACCAATTTAACGGACCGGGCAAAAATGACCAATCAGTTCATTCAATTCGGTCAGTTGTTTTCAGAGGTGCCGGTGTTGAAAAAGGGTGACGTTATTTCTATGGAGTGGGTGCCGAATGTCGGAACCAATATGTTCGTCAATGGCAAACAATTGGGTAGCACATTTCAAGACGTCGCTTTCTTTAACGCGGTGTTAAAAATTTGGATAGGCGATAATCCGGTGGACACTGCCTTGAAAAAACAATTGCTGGGTATCTCGAAATAAGGTGGTAGGTTGAACCACGCTTTGTCGGTTGGGCTGCGCCTGACGAGATAGTTGACTCGAAAAGACAGCGTAACAAAATAAAATAAGCGCAGTGCCGACGCTGCGCTTATTTTGAATGTGCAAATAATCTAGCTCTTTTCTTCGCCACCTAAAAAGCGATAGACCAAAGCCCCTAAAATTGCGCCGACGATAGGCGCAACCCAGAACATCCACAGCTGGGCAACAGCCCAATCTCCAACATATAGAGCAACTGCAGTACTGCGCGCGGGATTAACCGATGTATTGGTTACCGGGATGCTGACCAGGTGAATTAACGTTAATCCCAAACCAATTGCCAAGGGTGCGAAGCCAGCCGGCGCACGTTTATCAGTGGCACCCATAATGATCAGCAAAAACATCATGGTCATAACGACTTCACATAAAAAGCCCGCTGCCATCGAATATTTACCCGGTGAGTGCTCACCGAATCCATTCGCCGCGAAGCCACCGGAAAAGTCAAAGCCAGCTTTGCCGCTAGCAATCAAGTAAAGTACACCACCCGCCACTAAGCCGCCAAAGACCTGGGACAAAATATAGGGGATGACTTTTTTAGCTGGGAAGCGTCCACCAACCCAAAGTCCAATTGAAATTGCCGGATTCAAATGGCATCCGGAGATATGCCCAATTGCGTAAGCCATGGTCACGACAGTCAGGCCAAACGCCAACGCAACGCCAGCAAATCCAATTCCAAATCCAGGAAAGCCGGCTGCAAGGACTGCGCTTCCGCAACCTCCCAGTACTAACCAAAATGTACCAAAAAATTCTGCTCCATATTGTTTCATATTTTTTCCTTGAGAGAGTTGGGATTATTTGCTACCCAGTCAATCTATCACATAGGAATTATTCGTTCAATCAACTATGCATCACTTCGTTCCAATGAAAATAAGAACCTCATAAAACCAAAGGGCCTTCTGATTTTTCAGAAGGCCCTTTACAGTTACGAATATTTTCTACTGGCTACGGATATATTCTCACCAAACAACTTAGAACCGGCATTACGCAAAATTAGCTGCAGCAAAATCCCAGTTAGCTAATTGCCAGAAATTTTCCACATATTTTGGACGGGCATTGCGATAATCGATGTAATAAGCATGTTCCCATAAATCACAGGTGATCAATGGTTTGTCAGTTGTCGTCAATGGTGTCGCAGCGTTAGAAGTATTCACGATATCGAGAGTGCCATCGGCTTTTTTCACCAACCAGGTCCAGCTTGAACCGAAGTTACCTATGCATGATTTGGTAAACGCTTCTTTGAAGGCCTCGAACGAGCCCCATTTCGCATTGATGGCTGCAGCCAATGCACCGGACGGTGTACCGCCGCCTTGTGGTTTTAAGCCATTCCAGTAAAAAGTGTGATTCCAGATTTGCGCAGCATTATTAAAAATACCGGCGGATGATTTTTTGATGATTTCTTCCAGCGTAGAATTTTCAAACTCGGTGCCTTTGATTAGATTATTCAAATTCGTGACATAGGCTTGATGATGTTTGCCGTAGTGGTATTCCAGCGTTTCTTTTGAAATATGTGGGGCTAACGCGTCTAACGCATAAGGTAGTGCGGGCAATGTATGTTCCATTTTTTCCTCCGTAATAAAACTCAATGATCGATTGCTACATGGTTCAGCCTAGCATTGTAATGTGGATGAGACTAGTTTGCAGCGGCTAAATTAACTTTTGTTGAACACCGGCGATATCCAGGCCGACATCTCCATCAGCCAGTTTGACGGTAATGCTGCCTGGCGCTGTGAATTGTCCGGTTTGCTGAATGAGGTGGCCACGACTATCCATGATGATTGCGTAACCGCGTTCCAGCGTTCGTTGTGGATTTAGTAATTCGAGTTGCGACTGCAGGCTGTCCAAATCCATTTTTTTCACATAAAGAAATTGCTGCGTTTTGTTTTGCATTTGCCGGGAAAATTGCTGCAGCTGATTTTTCTGCCGGGCGATGTCGGGCGATTGTGTCACCAGCTTTTGTCTCAATTGCTCAAACTGAAAATAAGCCTGTTTGCGTGAATTCGTTACGATGTGTTTGAGTTGCATGTGCAGACTCGACATCCTTGCGCGTTCACTGCGTACATACGCCAGTGGGCTGATCAGGCGTCGTGAATAGCTATCCAGATTTTGATTTTCCACATCGAGACAGCGACGCATGGTGCGGCGCAAATGCGTCGTGTGTTTTTCAAGTTGCAGCATCAGATCAACTCGCGCATACACCGCAATTTCCGCTGCAGCGGTGGGTGTGGGAGCGCGCATGTCGGCAACGAAATCGGCAATGGTGAAATCTGTTTCGTGACCGATACCTGAGATTGCCGGGAGCGGGCAATTGGCAATCGTATAGGCGAGCTGCTCGTCGTTAAAAGCCCAGAGATCTTCAATGCTGCCACCGCCGCGCGCTACGATCAGCACATCGCACTCATTTCTGGCAACGGCAAGTTCAATCGCCTGCGCAATTTTCTGCGCCGCTCCAACTCCCTGTACCGGCGTTGGGTAAATGATGACGGCAACGTGGGGCGCGCGGCGGTGTAGCGTAATCAATATATCTCTGAGTGCAGCAGCCTGCGGACTGGTGACGATCCCGATACATGTCGGGAACTGCGGCAGTGCCTGTTTGCGCGCCGTATCAAACAGTCCGGCATTGCTCAGTTTTTGTTTGAGCTGCAGAAACGCCTCGTACAAATTCCCCAGACCGGCACGACGGATACCTTCCACGTTGATCTGATAATCGCCGCGTGGCGCATATAACGTCACCGTCGCGCGCACTTCAATTTTTTCGCCTTCCCGCGGGATAAAATCGCAGGCCATCGCCCGGCTTTTAAACATCACGGCACGTACCTGCGCCTGCGCGTCTTTGAGTGTGAAATACCAATGTCCTGAACTGGCGCGGGTGAAATTCGATACTTCACCAGATATCCAGCACAACGGAATGCTGCGCTCCAAAAGGCGCGCAACGGTCTGGTTTAATTCTGCCACAGTGATTACTTGCGGCGGGATATAGGGGGAGTCATTTGGCATGGCGGGGAATTGGGCGCTGAAAAAGTAGGGTGAATTTTAAAGCATCCACAGGAAGGTCACATAAAATAAGCTGCTGCAATTCTAATCACTATCAATATTCTGATTAAAATCAAGTGCTTAAGTTTCTATACCAAGCTTGCCCACAAAGTTATCAACATATTGTGTGCAAAACTTTGCGTCCCAACCTGACATCAAAAATCGGCGCTGCCCAGATTGTGAGCATGTTGTTAAATCCCGATGTAAATCAATCGCTTGGACTACCTTGTCATGACTTGCACACAAAGTTACCCACACAGGTTGTGCAAAACTTTGAAGTCGGTTCCCGGTTTGGTTTTCTTCTTAGTGTTCTTAGTGTTCTTTTTGGTATGACTCCATCAAACAGAGTCTTTTTATAACGCGCTTCTGATTTGAAGATACTTGCTCAGAGACACACAACAGGATACATTGCGGACTTGTGTTTTTAAATTAGGACTTACGCAAAACTGCCCCGGCCGCATTGCCGTGCCTTGCTGGGACAATTTTCCGTAAGTCCTATAAATATTCATAGGGAGTGTGCATTGTTCGCGATATTACAATCAGCTGGTTGGCCAATTTATTTTTTATTAATAGCGTCGATTATTGCGTTGGCGTTGATTATTGAACGGTCTTTGTCACTGCGTGAAAAAAATATCATGCCCAAGACGCTGCTGGATGAAGTGATCCGTGTTTATCACAACGGAAAAATAAGCCGCGACGTGGTCGATAAATTGGAACAGAACTCCCCGTTGGGCCGGATTTTGGCAGCTGGTCTGCGCAACGTCGATGCGCCGCGTGACGTGATGAAAGAAGCGATAGAGGAAGCGGGTCACGCAGCTGCACATGATCTGGGTCGTTTTCTAACCACCCTGGGTACCATCGCGTCGCTGGCGACATTGATGGGTCTGTTCGGTACCGTGGTCGGGATGATAGAAATTTTTGGCGCGCAAAATGCAACCGGTGCCAACCCTGTTCAACTGGCGCACGGCATTTCGGTCGCGTTGTATAACACGGCGTTTGGTATTCTGATCGCCATGCCGACTATATTCTTTTACCGCCATTTCTGCGCACTGGTAGATGGTTTCATCGTCGAGATGGAGCAACAGGCGGTGAAGTTTGTTGATACCGTTCATGGAAATCGCAAGTGAAGGTTAACTAACTATGGATTTCCGCAAAGGCAGCAAGAATCGTAATGACCCTGAGATCAATTTAATTCCATTTATTGATGTGCTGTTGGTGATCTTAATTTTCCTTATGGTCACCACCACATACAGCCGCTTTACCGAATTACAGATCAATCTGCCGACGGCAGATGCCAGCGTGGCGCAACAACATCCGAATGAAATTCAAATTGGGGTGGATGCGCGAGGCAATTACAAGATCAATCAAAAACCCATCGCTAAAATTGATGTCAACGACCTGGCTGAAAATCTGAAAAAGACGGTCAGTGACATGTCGGCCGGCGGCACCAATCAAATCGATCCTGTGGTGATTATTAATGCGGATGGCGCAACCAGCCATCAATCCGTCATTGATATTTTAGAAGCGGCGCGTATCGCAGGATTATCCAAAATCACCTTTGCCGCACAGGCCCATGTGCAATAACCATGCGCAGAGGTTCGTTCTGCCATGACTGGCCGGCGAACTGGCGCTACGTTCATGCGCGCATGGATGAACCGCGGCTTGCTGGCGTGTCTGCTCTGGCCGGTGTCTCTTGTATTTGGCTTGATGCTCGGGTTGCGTATTTTTTTATACCGCTGCGGCTGGCTGCAACGCCAAAAACTGGCAGTGCCGGTGATTGTGGTCGGTAATATTTTTGTGGGTGGTACCGGCAAAACGCCGTTGACGATATGGCTCTTAAAACAGTTGAAACAGGCCGGTTATCAACCTGCTGTCATTTCCCGCGGCTATGGCAGCAAACACGGTGTTCCGGTTGTAGTGACTGAACACGCGCAGGCACAGGACGTGGGCGATGAGCCGATACTGATCGCGCAGCGCAGTAACTGTCCCGTCGTAGTTGGGCGCAGTCGGGTCGCAGCCGGGCGTGCTTTGTTGACACATTTTCCTGAAGTCGATGTCATCGTTGCAGACGATGGGTTGCAGCATTATGCCTTGCAGCGCGATATGGAAATTATGTTATTTGATGCGCGCGGCGTCGGAAACGGCTGGTTGCTGCCCGCCGGTCCGCTGCGTGAACCTGCCAGTCGGCGACGTGACATTACGGTAGCGAATTTGAACCAGGGCGAAGCAATACCTGCGTCGCTGCCATCGAATACGGTGCGCATGCAGTTGGTGGGAAGCAGCGCCAGACAACTGATGGATGACGGCCGTGTTAACGAACTTGCGGCATTTGATTCCGGATTAAAGATAGTCGCAGCTGCCGGAATAGGTAATCCAGAACGATTTTTTTCCATGTTGCGCCAGCAGGGGGTTGAATTTTCAGCGCTGCCGCTACCTGATCATTTTAGTTACACAGACAATCCGTTTGAACATTTATCTGCCGACATCATACTGATTACCGAAAAGGATGCAGTAAAATGTAGGCAAATTAAAGATGTCGCTGCGGATCCCCGCCTCTGGGTCGTTGCTGTAGAAGCTGACATCGACAACAGCATGCTCAACACGGTACTGGAACGATTAAAACAATTAAGCTGCATCAATTAAGCTGACACTGAGTGGAGAAGTATGTGAATCCCCGTTTATTAGAAATTTTGGTTTGCCCGCTGTGTAAAGGTCCGCTGGTCTACGACAAGCCGGCACAGGAGTTGATCTGCAAAGGCGACCGACTGGCGTATCCGGTACGCGATGATATTCCCATCATGTGGGCAGATCAGGCGCGTGATCTGAATGACGGCGCGAATATCAATAGTGCAGATACTACAACACTAAGCTAAAACAATGACACTATTACGGACAACTACTTTTAATGGTCGTAATAATTTTTGCGTCATCATTCCTGCGCGTTTGGCGTCGACTCGCCTACCCAATAAACCACTGGCTGATCTGGCTGGCAAACCAATGGTCGTGCGTGTTGCAGAACAGGCAAAATTATCCGGCGCCGAACTGGTTGTGGTGGCGTGCGACGACCAAAGTATCGTTGATGCATGTCAGCGATTCGGCATCACAGCCTACCTGACCAGAGCCGATCATCAGTCTGGAACCGATCGTATCGCCGAAGTTGCGGCCATGCTGGGTTTGCCGAACGACGCCGTCATCGTCAATGTTCAGGGTGATGAGCCGTTAATCGAGCCGGCTTTAATTACCGCGACAGCGGCGCAAATTCGGCATGGCGTGCAAATGTCGACTGCTGCACATCCGATTACCAGCGCGGAAGAAGCATTCAATCCTAACGTCGTCAAAGTCGTGCTGGACAAAATGGGACGCGCCTTATATTTTTCACGCGCCACCATCCCATGGAATCGTGATGGGTTTGCCGTGTCGAAGTCCGAGCTACCGTCAGATTATCGCGTGTTCCGTCACATCGGCTTATATGCCTACACGAACGCCTTCCTGCAAAAATATTCCACGCTGGAAGTCGCGCCGTTTGAGAAGTGCGAAGTGCTGGAACAGCTGCGGGTATTATGGAATGGTTATCCGATAGCGGTGCATGTCACGCCCGATGTTCCTGCTGCCGGTGTCGATACGCCGGAAGATTTGCTGCGTGTGCAGCACTATTATTTGCAGCATGAAGTCAGCTGACTATGTTGTCCGTTGCGCGTTCGTGCTTGCATTTGCGTTAAAAAAAGGTTAATTTCCGGGGCTGCGACAAAAAATGTTCAGCACCTGATTGCATTTGTAAACCCCCAAATTAAGTTATTTACGTCGACTTTTTATGGTAAGTTTTGTGTGACCTGCTGTGCAGCCAAAAATAATAACTCTCCCATGGCGACAACACAGCGCAGTAGCTAGTTTAAAAATGCAGCTTAAAATAAGCACAGATAAAAATATCAGCAGCATTAGTAACGATAAATAATTTAATACTCTTTTAGGAAAACAACTATGCGTCTTATTTTGTTAGGCCCACCTGGAGCAGGTAAAGGCACGCAGGCTAACTACATCAAAGAAAAATATGGTATCCCGCAAATTTCTACCGGTGATATGTTGCGCGCGGCAGTCAAAGCCGGAACGCCACTTGGCCTGGCTGCAAAAAAAGTGATGGATGAAGGTGGACTGGTTTCAGACGACATCATTATCGGATTGGTCAAAGATCGTTTAAAAGAAAGTGATTGCGCCAACGGTTATCTGTTTGACGGATTTCCCCGCACTACACCGCAGGCTGATGCCATGAAAGATGCTGGCGTGGCCATAGACTATGTTCTGGAAATCGCCGTACCGGACAGTGCAATCGTCGAGCGTATGAGTGGTCGCCGGGTTCATCCTGCATCCGGTCGTACCTATCATATTAAATTCAATCCGCCGAAAGTGGCAGGTAAAGATGATGTGAGCGGTGATGAATTGATCCAGCGTGACGACGATAAAGAAGAAACCGTCACCAAGCGTCTGGCGGTGTATCACAGTCAAACCGAAGTGCTGGTCGGATACTACGGTGACTGGGCAAAATCGGGTCGCCCTGGGGCACCAAAATATCGCAAGATTGACGGCGTCGGTGCTGTCGAAATGATTCGTGATAAAGCATTCACGGCGTTGGAAAGTTAAAAAAAGCGGACATGAATGTCCGCTTTTTTTTTTGATGTCTATCGTTTTTTGTCGGATGGTAGTTGCAAAGTTGAGCGCGTAAAGTAGTGCCCTGCAGTGGTCATAAATTGCATTTGTTTGCTGGTTGAGAAATCGTCGTTTTTTTTTATAATAAAAAGGAGATTTGCAATGGTAACAGGCTTGTGGTTTGTCATTGGATGTGGATTGCTGGCGGTTCTGTATGGCTTGGTCTCGCGGGCCTGGATATTGAAGCAGGATGCAGGAAATCAGCGCATGCAAGATATTGCGGCGGCGATTCAACAAGGAGCGGCAGCATATTTGTCGCGTCAATATCGCACCATCGGACTAGTCGGTGTGATTCTATTTATCGTCATCGCCGTCGTACCTGATCTCGGCATGACGACAGCACTAGGATTTTTAATTGGCGCCGTCTTGTCCGGTGCCTGCGGTTTTATCGGCATGAATGTGTCGGTGCGCGCCAATGTGCGTACTGCTCAGGCTGCCACCAAGGGAGTCAATCCTGCTTTGGATGTCGCATTTAAAGGCGGCGCCATCACCGGCATGTTGGTCGTCGGACTGGGATTGCTGGGTGTGACGCTTTTCTACTGGATGTTGCTGCACAATGCAGCAGGCTCAACCCTCACCCAGCACGATATGCTCAAACCGATGATAGGTCTGGCATTCGGCGCTTCGCTGATTTCCATCTTCGCCCGTTTAGGCGGCGGCATTTTCACCAAAGGTGCGGACGTTGGCGCCGACCTGGTTGGTAAGGTAGAAGCCGGTATTCCTGAGGACGATCCACGCAACCCTGCCGTGATTGCGGACAACGTCGGCGACAACGTCGGTGATTGCGCCGGGATGGCAGCGGATCTGTTTGAAACATATGTTGTTACCTTGATCGCCACCATGTTGTTGGGCTCGTTACTTATGCCGGATATGGGGGGGCAGGCCGCATTGTATCCGCTGCTGTTGGGCGCGGTGTCTATCATCGCTTCCATCGTCGGTTGTTCAATGGTTAAAGCCAAACCCGGTAAAAAAATCATGTCGGCGCTATACACCGGTTTATGGTGGGCGGCAGGTTTATCGTTAATCGGTTTTGGGGTAGTCACCAAACTGGTGGTACCTGAAGACCAATTTATGCCGCTGCTGTTATCCACCGTAGTCGGTATCGTGCTGACCGGGTTGATGGTCTACATCACTGAATACTACACAGGCACCGACTTCCATCCGGTACGCCATATCGCCCAGGCGTCAACTACCGGTCACGGCACCAACATCATTGCAGGACTGGGCGTGTCGATGAAATCCACCGCCTATCCCGTATTGGCTGTCTGCGTGGCGATATTGGTGGCTTACCATTTGTCCGGTCTGTATGGCATCGCAATCGCTGCTACCTCGATGCTGTCGATGGCGGGGATTATTGTGGCCCTGGATGCTTACGGCCCGATCACTGACAACGCCGGCGGTATTGCCGAAATGTCAGAAATGCCTGAGTCAGTACGCGCAGTAACCGATCCCCTGGATGCAGTGGGCAACACCACCAAAGCGGTGACTAAAGGCTACGCGATTGGTTCTGCCGGTCTGGCTGCATTGGTATTATTTGCCGACTATACCCATGCGCTTGAATCGGTAGGCAACAGCGTGACCTTTGATTTGTCGAATCCGAAGGTAATCGTGGGCTTATTTATCGGTGGGCTGATTCCTTATTTATTCGGTGCGTTAGCCATGGAAGCCGTGGGTCGCGCAGCGGGCGCAGTGGTGGTCGAAGTGCGCCGTCAGTTCAAAGAAATCAAAGGCATTATGGACGGCACAGGCAAGCCTGAATACGACAAGGCAGTGGATATGCTGACCAGTTCTGCCATCAAAGAGATGATCATTCCTTCTTTGCTGCCGGTAGTTGTGCCGGTGTTGGTCGGTTTGCTGCTTGGACCCGCAGCATTGGGCGGCTTATTGATGGGCACTATCGTCACCGGTTTATTCGTCGCGATATCCATGACTACCGGTGGTGGCGCCTGGGATAACGCCAAAAAATATATCGAAGACGGCAATTTCGGCGGCAAAGGTTCCGAGGCACACAAGGCCGCGGTAACTGGCGACACCGTCGGTGACCCCTACAAGGACACGGCCGGTCCGGCGATTAACCCATTAATCAAGATCATCAACATTGTGGCCTTGCTGTTAGTGCCGTTGCTGCCGATGGAAAAAGTGGTACCTGCGCAGGTCGTGTATGTACCGGCGGTAGTGAAGAATGCGGAAGAACTGAAAATGTCTACCGTTCCTTCCGAACTTGCGACCAGTTCTGAAGCTGCCACCAGTTCAGCACCTGCATCAACGCCGGCTGAAACAGCGAAATAAAGCGTTAATCCGTTCATTCGCTCTCGTCGAAAAACCAGCAAACTTAAGGTGCGCTGGTTTTTTTTCGGGCGAGCTTAACCGGTGATCCTTTTCGTTCCGACCACAAGCATGTAAAATGCGGGTCGTCGTGTATGGCAGTACAGCACGACAAAGCATCGTGTGTGACCATAGATCAACGGATAGATCAAGTTCCTCCTAAGAATTAGATACAGGTTCGATTCCTGTTGGTCACACCAAGTTATTGTCTCAAACGCCATCATTTCACCTCAACATCCTCAAAGTCGGTTCACGCTACCTGCGTCGAATTTCTTTACATTCAACCCGGCATGCTTGCTGTGTTAGCGTCTAACTCCATGAAAATAAATATTTTTTTTCTCAGGCACAAAAATCGCTTGATATTGTAGCGAGCGACTTCGCGAGTTTGTTTGCAGCCTGTCGCTGAAAGAATTCACTACATAAACGGAGGCGTGATGAAGCCCATAACCAAATTCTTGCTTGTCGTTGGCCTGCTTGGGTCATTTTGCGGTGTGTCGTATGCAGCATGCGACTCCGTAAAGAGTGGGTTTCATGCAGAATTTGAATGTGGGGAGACCTACTCAATCACCGGCGTTGTCTATGGTGATGCCAACAATGACGGCGTGATGGACAATGGTGAGTCGGGGCTGTCTGGCTGGACCGTTACACTGGTTTCAACCAGCAATAACGCTATCTTGCAGACAACTACAACGAATGCGAATGGTGTTTACGAATTTAATGTCGGTGATGTTGCCCCAAACCTGGACTCCCTGATCTCAACATCTCTTCCGAATTGGAATATTGATATCCTGAATAACAGTGATGTGAACCTCAGTACGATAACTCCTGATCAAAATGGCACGTACGCAGCTAGCTTCGGTTATGTCCAATCCGCCAATGGCAACGTTCCGGAACCAGCTTCCGTCGCTCTCGTCGCTCTTGGTCTTGTGTCTTTGTTCACTGTCCTTCGCAGGCGGCGCCAACAAAAATAACTGCTGATGCCTGCACACAGCCCAGCCGTGTCGGGTAGGGGCTTGCCAGATTCCATGTTAATTCAATAATGCCTTGCTGATTTACCAGGTCCGAAAAATCGCAAGACGTGCGGCCTCAGTTAATTCAAGCGAACTGCTTACGCAGAGAATTAATGCAGATGAGTGGCACAGTAATCGGTACAATGCTGCCTTTACACTAGTATTGGACGCGCCTTCGGGCCGAATGTTATGGCAGTCATCACTCTTTCAAACGCGCAATTGGCATTTGGCCACGTTGCACTTCTCGATCACAGCGAATTTTCCATAGAGACCGGCGAACGCGTCGGACTAATCGGTCGCAACGGTACCGGTAAATCTTCTTTGCTCAAAGTCATCGCGGGTCAGTCCAAATTGGACGATGGCCTGTTGGTCATGCAGCAGAATTTGCGCATTGCCTATGTGCCGCAAGAACCGCTGTTTGAAGCTGAGCAGAACGTGTTTGACGTGGTTGCCCAGGGTTTGGGAGAACTGCCGGGATTGCTGAAAGAGTATGAAACCATTAGCGGACAATTCGGTGGCGACAACGACGATGCGCTGATGGAACGCATGCATGATATCCAGTTAAAACTGGACGCCGCTGACGCCTGGGGTTTGAACAGCAAAGTCGAAGCAACACTGGACAGGTTAAATCTGCAAAAAGATGCTTTGATCGGCAGTCTGTCTGGCGGTATGAAAAAACGCGTAGCCCTGGCGGTAGCGCTGGTCAGTGCGCCCGATGTGCTGTTGCTGGATGAGCCCACCAATCATCTGGATTACTCGTCCATTCTGTGGCTGGAAAGTCTGCTGAAAGATTTTAAAGGCAGCGTGCTGCTGATCACCCATGATCGCAGCTTTTTGGATAATGTCTGTACCCGCATCATTGAATTGGATCGCGGCAAAATCCTGTCCTTCCCGGGTAACTTCACGACCTATCAGACTCGCAAAGCCGAGTTGCTGGAAAACGAATCGGTTGAAAACGCCAAGTTCGATAAATTTTTGGCGCAGGAAGAAGTGTGGATCAGAAAAGGCGTGCAGGCACGCAGAACCCGCGACGAGGGCAGGGTGCGTCGTCTGGAAGATTTGCGTCGACAGCGCACGGCGCGCCGTGATCAGCAGGGGCAGGTCAAACTGGACGTATCTTCTGGAGAGCGCTCCGGAAAAATCGTCGCCGAACTGGAAAACGTCTGCAAAAAATATGACAGCAAAATTATTGTCAACGATTTCAGCGCCACGATTTTACGCGGCGATAAAGTCGGCCTGATCGGTGCCAACGGCGCCGGTAAAACCACTTTGCTGAAAATGATTCTGGGCGAAGAAACCCCCGATTCCGGCACGATCAAGCAGGGTAGTAAATTGCAGGTCGCGTATTTTGATCAGATGCGCGCGCAGTTAAATGAAGACGCCAGTCTGGTTGAGACAATTGCACCCGGTTCGGACTGGGTGGAAATCAACGGTCAGAAAAAGCATGTCATGACTTATCTGAACGATTTTTTATTTGCACCGGAGCGCGCCAGATCGCCAGTCAAATCGCTGTCCGGTGGCGAGCGAAATCGTTTGTTGCTGGCCCGTTTGTTTGCCAAGCCGGCCAATGCACTGGTGTTGGATGAGCCGACCAACGATCTGGATATCGATACTCTCGAATTGCTCGAAGAGCTGTTGGAAAATTACACCGGCACCGTATTTTTAGTTAGCCACGATCGCGCGTTTTTGGATAATGTGGTGACTCAGGTAATTGTCTCGGAAGGCGATGGGAACTGGGGCGAATTTATCGGCGGATTCAGCGATTGGGAGCGTTATGCCAATAGTGAAAACGCGAAAAAAATCGCCAAGCCAGCGGCTAAAGTCGCGGCAAAAGCTGAAGTGAAAAGCGATAGCAAGTCCAAGAAACTCAGCTACAAAGAACAGCGCGAACTGGAAGAGTTACCCAAGCAAATCGCCAGGCTCGAAGCGGAACAGCAAACCATAACCGTACGCCTGCAGGACACCAATTTGTACAAGACGCAACCCGACGAAGTCAACAAACTCAATCGTCGTTATGCAGAGATCGATGAGTTATTGTTGACCAGTCTGGAGCAATGGGAAGCGATTGAGGCACAAGCCAAGAAATAAGCAGGCTTAAGTGCGATTGAACGCAGCAATAAAGAATCAATAAGCTACTTTTTATTCGGATAATAAAGCTGATAAAACCACGCGTACGCGCTTTCAATTTGCGCCTGTATGCGTGGTGAGATCTCATGGTGTTTGGGCTTGCCGATCTTGCTGGTCTGGTTGTGCAGATACTTCATGCGATAGTGGCTGTCGCTTTCCTTGACGCCGATTTGCAGTTCATTCGGATTGATTTCATACGGCGCAACTCCCAACCATTGAAATACATGCGACATGCAGGCCACCGGATTGCCGACCAGATCTTCAAAACGTAAAAAATAAAGATGGTCCTGCACATGCTTGGGCAGATCAGGTACCGCATGCAATGAAATCAGCGGCGCGCCGATAATCTTGTCTTTGGCGAACAGCATATCTGCCCGGCCGAAGCGATCATAGTCCGCCAAATGATCGATAAAATCGACCAGTATCGTACGTTGATGTTGTGCTTCTATCGAGCCATAAATCTGCGTCAGATCGCGGATGCAAACAATCAGCTTCGCGTCGGGTTCGATATGCAAAAGCAGTTCAATTGCATGCAGCCAGGCGCGGTTTTTATCTACCACCGCCTTGTGCTGGCAATCCTGATTCCACCCACGTAAAAATCCCTGCATGGCCGATGTCAGATGCCCGTAACATGCATCAAACGACTGATCGAGTTGCGACAGAAAAAACATGTCATCACTGATCAGCCGTCGTATGCCGAGGATGGTATTGCATAACGGCGAGCTATGCCCTTCGCATTTGATTTCCGGATGTTCGGCGAGCAGCTGACACAATAATGTTGAACCGGCTCTGGGCAATCCAGTCACGCCAACGAATTTTGGATGCATCGTAGTTCCTTTAATAAATGACGATCAGATAGTCAGGCGCAGCCATTCCTACTCTGATTGCAGACGATATTGCATGCGATTTTGGCGTTTATTCTACCGTGTTATTATCCGGCAACATCGAAAATATTCAGAGATATCGCACCATGCCCACTTCTTTTGCACACACCATACTTGACACAACGCGCCTGCAGTTGCGGCCATTGCAGGAGTCTGATGCGGCAACTATTTATGCACTGCGCTCGCACAGCGAGGTGACCCGCTACGTCGGTTACACAACCTGGACCTCAATCGATCTTGCCCACGAGTTGATCGCAAAAGATATTCGCGCCATGGCGCTCGGTGAATATGTCCGGTTTGGATTGGTACGACGGGAAGATGGTGCACTGATAGGCACCTGCCTTCTGTATGATCTGGATATCCAATGCAGGCGTGCCGAAATCGGTTACGACCTGCACCCCGACCAGTGGGGACGGGGATATATACACGAAGCGTTATTGGCATTGCTGGCGTTTGGTTATTCGGTTGTGGGATTGAACCGGATCGAAGCCGATGTGGATCCGGATAATGCTGCATCCATCAAAACATTGGAACGGCTGGGATTTCAGCGCGAAGGTTATTTGCGCGAGCGCTGGATAGTGAATGGCGTTAAGTTTGATACTGTCTACTATGGGCTGTTGCTGTCTGAATGGGAATCAAGAAATTCGTTGCGGCCTTAGCGCTTTTTCAGGGAAGAACTGGCCGCGCTATACGCAACTGCTTTCTTACGGCTTGATTTTATGCACTGAGGTGCTAAAATAAAAATTCCTTGTAGAAACAATAATGAGGCGATTAGGCATAATTGCTGGCTCGCATATTGAACGCCACGTACTGAACGCCCTATGATTCAAATAAGACAAAAAAAGGACTTGTCGCTTCGCCGGTGCTGTGCGCTGCTGCTTTGCGCGGTGACTTCATGGGTGTGCGCTGCCAGTCCTGCTGCGGAAGATGTCACGACTCATCTTGCAGAAAAATTCAAGCCCATTCCAGTATTGTCAATTTATCGTCCGGTCAAAGAGCATGGGTCGGCAGACGACGCGTTGGCCAGCGGGCGGGTGGTGAGTTCTCAATTCCCCATGGCTGCGCGCGCAAAAAAACCTTGGCGTATTGCCTATCTTTTTCCGCACATCAAAGACCCCTATTGGATAGGCTGCAGTTTTGGCATCATCAGCGAGGCGAAGCGACTCGGTATCGCCGTCGATATTTTTCCTGCGGACGGCTACAACGATCTGATCGGCCAGTTGCGCAAGACCGACGAGGCGACGGCAGCAAAGTACGACGCGATCGTTATTTCGCCGATCAGCCTGACTGCCAACAATTCTTCCATCGCCAGGGTGCGCGCAATGGGCATCCCGGTATTCGAGCTGGCCAATGACAGTACCAGCGACGATTTAACGATCAAGGTCACCACGTCCCTTAAAAGTATGGGGATCGATGCTACGCAATGGGTCATCGCCGACGCAAAAAAACGCGGATTAAATGCTGTCAACATCGCCTTGCTGCCCGGTCCCAAGGACGCCGGTTGGGTCAAGGGCGAAGTGGAGGGTGCGCTTTCCGCTGCAAAGTCGGCGTCGATCAAAGTGAATATCGTCGATATCAAATACGGCGACAGCGACCGGATCGAACAATCGCAACTGGCACAGCAACTGGTGGCGCAGTACGGCAAAAAGCTGGACTACCTTATCGGCTGCACCGGTTGTGCACCAGCTGCGACACTACCGATAGCAGAGGCTGGACTGAAGGGCAAGATCAGAGTCGTCGCGTTTGATCTCACACGGGAAGTCGCCATGCTGATCCAGCATAAAGAAATCGTTGCCGCGGCCGATACCAAAGCAGTCAGCCAGGCCCGGGTAGTCACGGACGCCGCAGTCAATTTTCTGGAAGGCAGAAGCAGGGAATTGCCGCACACGATACTTGTCAGGCTGGGCCTGGTAGATCAGAACAATATCGGCAGCTATGGATTCGACACGTCCATTGCTCCCTATGGATATTCACCCATACTTTCCTACCGGCCCGATGGCGCGAACTAATGATGAGAATAAACTCGCTAAGGAACAAGGTGCTATTGAGCGCGATCTGCATTTGCGTGTTGATGGCGGTTGCTTATATGTCGGCGGTATCCTGGGTAATTCGCAAACAGTATCTGGATCAGTCCAGAAGTTTGCTGCAAAAGGCCCAGAGCGTTATTGAAGAAGAAGTGTCTAACCGCAAAAACAATATGCTGTCCGTGTCGCGCCAACTGGCGACTGAACGAAAACTGGGTTCGACCATCTGGTATCTGGCGCAATACGCCGATTCCAAACTGGACAGCGATACCCTGTCCAGCACCTATCAGCAATTGGCGCGCGACACACGCAAGGCGGGATACGTGGCCAAGGTCTCCAAAATTGCCATCTACAATTCGTCTGGCAGCCTGGTTTCGTTCGCCCTGTTCGACGGCGCACAGCAACAAGTGGGCTTTGTCAACAGCGACGCACTCTTGAAATTTAAGGTCGCGACGGTCAAGGCCGGAGAAGAAATAACCACGACTAACCTACATCCGTCTGAGTCTGTAGCGCAGATCAACCCGAAGCTGGATGGTCCGCTGCCATCGCGCGATGATGTCCATTTCGCGGTAGTCGATGACGTCATGGCTATCGAAAGCCAGGTCCCGATCTTCGACGAGGCATTCGATGCGCGATCGGACAAAATGCAAACTAAACAGCTGGGTCTGGTCGTCATGGTGCAGCCGCTGGATCAATCATTTGTCAATCGGCTCGCGCGCCTGACAGATACGGACATCAATGTGTTTACAACCGGGAGTTTGAGCAGTGGCAGCCTGTCGGCGTATCAGCGGCCAGACTCGCCCAACGCGCGTTGTGGCGCGAGCACACTCAATGAAATCAGCATACAGAATCTGGGCTACTACCAGCAGTTGATGCCGTTGTGTACCAACGGCCGGCCTGTCGGCCAACTTGTCGGCTATATCGCTGCGCTCCACTCCAAAGAGCGGGTGAGTTCGAATACCTGGGAAATGATAAGGATACTGTGGCTGATCGCCATTGCCAGCCTGGTTTTTATACTCCCGTTTGCCTGGTATCTGGCGACCTCGATTTCGCGTCCGCTGACTGTGCTGATCCGCATCTTCCGCGGCGTCGCGGGCGGACAGAAGTCGGGCACGATAACCGACGAACTCGACTCGCTTGGCAAATATATGGTCAAGCAGGGTGAGCTGGGCGAACTGACGCAAAGCTTTATTGCCATGAACGATTCGATCAACCAGAAGATCAGCCAGATCAACCAGATCAATACCTCGCTCGAGCAGACCATACTGGAACGCACAGCCGCGCTTGCCGCCAGGGAGCAGGAATCGCGGACCCTGATAGAAAATTCGCAGGACTCGATTGCGCGTTATGACGATGACTGCCGTCGCATTTATGCCAACTCGGCTTTTGCGAAAATGGCAGGGCGTCCACAGAGCGAATTATTGGGCAAACGCCCCTCTGAGTTTCCCGGCGGCGCCAATGCACAAATCTATGAAGAGAAATTGCGCGAGGTGCTGGCCAGCGGTTGCAACACCCTATTTGAACTGAGATGGCCCGGCAAAGACGGGCGCGAACTCTGCAGCCATATCCAGCTGACAGCCGAGTTCGGTGCCAATGGTGCGGTGGCGACCATACTGGCAGTGGGGCGTGATATTACCGATCGCATCGAGTTCGAGGCACGGATCTGGCGCCAGGCGAATTTCGACGAACTCACCAATCTGCCGAATCGACGCATGTTTCAGGACAGGCTGTTGCACGATTCAAAACTGTCGCATCGCTCGGGGCGTCCGATGGCGCTGATGCTGATCGATCTCGATCATTTTAAAGAGATCAACGATACACTGGGTCATGACAAGGGCGACATACTGCTGGTCGATGCTGCACGGCGCATCAGTTCATGCATACGTAACTCGGATACGGTAGCCCGTATCGGCGGAGATGAGTTCGCCATCATCTTGCCCGATATTGAAAGCATGAGCAGTATCGAACGCGTAGCGCAGGAAATCTTGCGCAAGTTGACCGAACCGTTCGCGCTTGGAACCAATGAAGGATTTATATCAGCCAGTATCGGCATCACGTTTTATCCGAATGACGCTGACGATCTGGACGTGTTGTTGAAGAATGCGGATCAGGCGATGTACGTGGCCAAAAATGCAGGGCGCAACCGCCTCGATTATTTTACACAGAATCTGCACGAACAGGCCCAGCAACGCCTCTGGCTGACCAACGACCTGCGCGTCGCTTTGGCCAGCGGACAGTTCCGCGTGCATTACCAGCCTATCGTGGAGTTGGCTACCGGACGCATCTACAAGGCGGAAGCGCTGATACGCTGGCAGCATCCCGTACGTGGCATTATCAATCCGGTCGACTTTATCGAACTTGCTGAAAAGACCGGACTTATCGTACCGATAGGCGACTGGGTGTTTAAGCAGGCCGTGGCGCAATCGATGTTGTGGCGTAAAAAATATGATGCTGCGTTTCAGATCAGTGTGAATAAATCGCCGGTGCAGATACGCAACAGCGATGCGGAATTCGGAACATGGCCGGAACAGCTGCAACAGCAAGACATACCGGGGCAATGCGTAGCCGTCGAAATCACCGAAGGCATCATGCTGCATGCTGAATCGAAGATCGAAGCGAAATTACTGAAGTTCCGGGAAGCGGGTATACAGGTGTCGGTGGATGATTTCGGCACCGGTTACTCCTCGCTGTCTTATCTGAAAAAATTCGATATCGATTTTCTTAAAATTGATCGGTCATTTGTGCATAATCTCGGCGTCGATGCCAATGATCTGGCGCTCTGCGAAGCCATCATCGTGATGGCGCATAAACTTGGCTTAAGAGTGATTGCGGAGGGTGTGGAAACTGCGATCCAGCGCGATTTGCTGCTGGCCGCGAACTGCGATTTCGCGCAAGGCTATCTGTATTCAATGCCGGTGCCGGCAGAGGAGTTTGAATTGCTGTTGCAGCGCCGTTAGCTCGTTCTGTAGTTCTTGTGGATAAGCGCAATCAGGGAGGTTGAGATGCCACAAACATTAGCGCCAACAATAGTCGTATTCGTCCACGGCTGGAGCGTCACCAACACCGATACTTACGGCGAGCTGCCGCGGCGTTTGCGACGCGAGGCAAGCGATGCCGGTCTCAGCCTGCAACTGGAAGATATTTTTCTGGGTCGGTATATCAGCTTTCACGATGAGGTTCGTCTGACCGATATTTCCAGAGCCTTTGAATCTGCCGTGCAGGATCAACTCGGCAAGATCCTCAAAAAAGGCCTGCGTTTTGTCTGCATTACCCATTCAACCGGCGGACCGGTGGTGCGCGACTGGTGGAATCACTATTATCAGCATCCGCAGGATCAGCAAAATCGTCGCACATGCCCGATGAGCCATCTGATTATGCTGGCACCGGCCAACTACGGATCGGCGCTGGCGCAGATCGGCAAAGAACGCATCGGTCGTTTGAAGTCATGGCTGGCCGATGTCGAGCCGGGGCGCGGTGTGCTCGACTGGCTGGAGTTGGGTAGCGCCGAATCATGGGACTTAAACGCCGAATGGATCACCAGCGACGGTAGCCAGATCTCGCCGGATGGCGTTTTCCCGTTTGTGCTGACCGGGCAAAGTATAGACCGCGCGGTATACGATCAGCTCAATAAATACACCGGCGAACTGGGCTCAGACGGTGTGGTGCGCACAGCCGCCGCGCACCTGGCCGGCACCTATATCGGACTGGTGCAGGAACCTCCCAGGCCCGATCCCGATAATCCGTATCAGTACATTGCCGAAAAACTGGAGGTGGGAAAATATCAGCGCGCACCGGAAACCGCCTTGCGCGTAATCGCCGGAAAATCGCATTCGGGTGAGAAAATCGGCATCATGCGTAGCGTTAAAGACAGCGCCGACGACAAGGCCAGCCAAGCTACGCTGGAGTCGATTTTGTCGTGTATTAAAGTGCAATCTGTGCAGGACTATAAAAATCTGTGTCAGCAGTTTGCCGTGGAAACGGATGGGGTGCAAAAAGTGGAACTGGTCGAAATGGTCAAACATATGCTGGCACAGCCGACCTACTTTATCCACGACCGATTTTCCATGCTGACCTTTCGGCTGCGCGATGACAAGGGGTACGCCATCACCGATTTTGATTTGATCCTGACCGCCGGTGCCGACGCCGATCCCAATCATTTGCCTAACGGTTTTTTTGTCGACCGCCAGCAAAATAAACTCAATCCCGAAATCGTCACGTTCTACTTTAATCGCGATGTCATGAAAGGTGCCGACGAAGTGCTCGATAAAAAAGGCGGTCTTTTGCGCGCCGCACTGCCCGGTGCGGACATGCTGGGATTTAAATTGATAGCACGCCCTGACTCGGGCTTTGTGCGGTATCTGCCCTGCGAAATCAGAGCCACGCGCGCCATGCTGGAATCGGCGCTGCATGGCAACAGCACAACGCTGGTGGATATCCGATTAAGACGGATAGTCAATAAAGAAGTATTCCGCACCGAACCGGTATCGGCACCCGGGAAATCAGTGGACTTCGCAAATATTCATCCGGGCTCGGAAAATGTACCTACATAGCATCCGACAGTTGCCCGTTAATCAAATTATTGAGTACAATTAGTTTCTTTAAATCAATAAAAAAGAAAGCTGTTATATGCATGTGCACTTGAACCTGATATCCATCCTGGCAATCATCGCGGGAATTTTAGTGTTGGTTGTTCCAAAGGCGTTTCATTATATCGTCGCCTTTTTTCTGATTATCTATGGCCTGTGCGGATTGTTGGGATTCAATCATGTGTGGCTGCATTAAACGTTGCAATGTGCTGATTTTTGCACTTTTCCATTGAAGGTTTCAATAATGTGCGAGATACTGCACATATGGACAATCAAGAACTCATACAAACACTCATCGCTCGACGTAAAGAGCTGGGGCAAACACAAACCCAGTTGGCTAGCCTTGCAGAAATAAGCCGCAGAACAATTATTGATTTTGAGTCAGGCAATACATCGATCAGCCTTCGTCGCCTGACCAGAATTTTGTATGCACTGGATATGACGCTCACCGTCAAACCTGGTGGCGATCGTCCGTCCGAGTCCGAATTGAGAGAACTCTTTAAGGATGATGATGAGTAAATCGCTGCATGTGCAAACGACTCAGGGACCTTCCGGCATTCTCAGCAGAGAATCTCAGTATGTTTTTAACTACACCACTCAAGATAAAGCCTGTGAAATTGGTTTGACGATGCCATTAACCGCGCATAGCTATGCCAGCAGTATCTTGCCAGGTGTGATCCGCCAAAATTTACCGGAAGGATTTTTGCTGGGCTGGATCAAGGAGAAGTTCGGCAAAACCATGAAGGTGAGCGACTTCAATATCTTGACACTAACCGGTAGAAATACGATAGGTCGCGTTCAATGCGTAACGGAAGATATCTCTAAATCTGCGGCGCAAGAAGGTGAAGATTTACAGGAACTTTTAGCATGGAAAGGAACTGAAGATCTTTTCAATCACCTCGCCGACAAATATGCCCAACTATCCGGTATCTCCGGTGTTCAACCTAAAGTCCTTATGCCGCAAAAGACCTCATTCGACAGTGGTAGCGTTGAAAAAGTCTCGTTAAAGGTTCCCAATTTAATTGTTAAATCATCCGGCTATGACTACCCGGGTTTGGCCGAGAACGAATATCACTGCATGATGATTGCCAAAAAAGCGGGCCTGACGGTCCCTCAGTTTTGGCTTTCTGATGACAAGGGTATTTTCGTCATCGAACGATTCGACATCGATAGGTCAGATAACTATCTTGGATTTGAAGACATTACCTCCTTGACTGGGTGCCAGAATGATGACAAATACCAGTCGAGTTATGAAATTGTCGCCAAAGTTGTGAGGACATTTTGCTCGGCTAATTTCAAAACAACGTCGCTTGTCGAGTTATTTAAATCTATCGTTTTATCAGTCACCGTGCGAAATGGTGATGCGCATTTAAAGAATTTTGGATTGCTCTATACCGATCCGACCGTCGACGATGTGCAACTGTCACCGCTGTACGATATCGTCAATACGACCAGTTATTTGCCTAAAGACGTGATGGCGCTGAAATTGGCAAAAACAAAATCGTGGCCCTACAGGGCATCATTAATTGAATTCGGCAAACGACACTGCGACATCGACAATCCGGAATACATCATAGATAAAATTATTGAGGCAGCGGCGTCGTATGTACCAGACGTTGAGTCTGGCGCTATCTGGAATCAGATGAAGTCTCAGATTGAACTTGGCTGTTCGACTACTGCCTCTGCAAAATAACGTCAATAGCCGTGTTCCGGTTTAAGTCGCCACACAAACTTTGTTGCGCCCGGTTTTTTTAGCCTCGTATAACGCCTTGTCTGCCAGCCTGGTCAGCTCATCCAGTTTCAGCACCTCGGGCCGGGTGTCGGGATAGTCCGCAGTATTTGCAACCCCTAGCGACGATAAACCTATCGACACATTGATCTGAATGAGCGCGTCACCGTCAGACAGAACACATTCGTTTGCAATGGCAATTCTCAGGCGCTCAGCGACTTCAGTCGCGGCATTTCGGTCGGTCTGTGGCAGCAAAATGGCGAACTCTTCACCGCCTATTCTGCCGATGATATCTATTTCGCGCAGCGTCCTGCGACAGATTTCCGTCAACATTTTTAAGGCCTCATCACCGACCGCATGACCGTGGCTATCGTTCACCTGTTTAAAGAAATCGATATCCATCATCAACAGTGACAAGGCACTGCGGTAGCGTAGGGCGCGGGCCAGTTCTTTCTCTGCCTTCTGCATGAAATAGCCGCGATTGTCTGCCCCGGTCAGAAAATCGATGTGTGCTCTGCCTTCCAGTTCCTGCTGCACGCGCACTCGTTCCGAAATGTCGCGCGTTACACCGTGCAGTTCAACGCCACCGGTGTACTCGTTAACATCGTGGTAAATAATCAGTTCGGCCCATACCAGACTGCCGTCTTTGCGTGCCAATTCGAGTTCATATGCAAAGAAGGTCTCGGATGAAATCAGTCCATGTTTGAATTGCTCTGCCCGTTCTAATATTAACGTCCGAACCTGCTGACGTTCGGACGATAGCTCGGTGTCTGGCGCTTTGGCGATGAACTCTTTGGGTGTGTAGCCCAGCATGTTAAATACCGACTGACTCACATAAACGTAACGCAAAGCCTCAACATCCATCACCCAGATAATGTCCTTCATACTTTCAGTCAGCTTGCGATACAGCGATTCGCTGACGCGTAACTTTTTTTCAGCTTCGATTTTTTCAGTGACGTCGTGAATAATCGAAAAGAAAAAAATCGTTTCGTTCAGACTGATGGTGGAGGTCAACACTTCTACAGTACGGATATCGCCATTCGCCAGACGATGATCAACGTAAAACTGATTGCATTTCCCTTCCAACACCAACTGTCTCTGGCTATGCATTTCCGATTCGGACTTGG
>Ga0206873_1096_pt1 | contig 29054 bp, 26 predicted proteins | sample Alteio_BWOrgCont_11_FD_152631 | JGI IMG/M metagenome (GOLD analysis project Ga0206873, IMG submission 152631) | Enriched cells from forest soil in Barre Woods Harvard Forest LTER site, Petersham, Massachusetts, United States -... | ecosystem: Environmental > Terrestrial > Soil > Temperate forest >...
TTTCTGTATATTTATCTCACTATTGCTAGTGAGTTTTTACATTCGTTTCTGTTTCCTTTTTTTCAAAAGGGCTGCAAAGATACAATTGATTTCATTACTCGCAACATTTTCTGAAAAATATTTTTTCAGAGGTAGATGTTGGTTCCTATCTGCCCTAATTCCTAAATAGGAGCGTTGGACTTGATAAGGATGTTAAATCAGGATGTATTTTTTACCCTTCTATTTCTAAGAACGTTTTTTCAAAAGGGACGCAAAAGTAGTATGTTTAATGATTCGAAAGCATGCTTGAGTTCACATTTATTTAATATAGGCTGCAACTTCCTATTAATCAGTCGGATAATTTTAAATGGCAGGGAGGCTTAAATTAATGGCAGGCTGCGATTATTAATTCGCATATACGCAGTCGAGCAGCATTTCAATAGCATTACCTAAGGCAATGGCCTGAATTATACGCCCGTTTTCCTTAAATGCAAGTATCATTACGGTCATGTTGGCCATAAAATACAGGTCAACGGTATATTTGCCAGAATCGGCTATTGGTTTTAAGATGGCTTTCTTACTGTTTTCAAACACTATCGCCTTTTCTTTTAAAGTCAGTTCATTAAAATCTCTTGTACGCATATTCCCTTGTTTATCGATGCAAAACTACATTGCAGCAACAGCCTATGGCAGGACACTCATCATGGAATTTTATGAGATTTAGCCTTTTCCTTTATTTAGGCTGCCGGGTTGTCTTTCAATCGGGAGTTTCAGATGTTTTCTCATTTTTTATAAATTTGTGCCAACATATAGATGTATGAAAAAACAGTTAACTACTTTGTTTGAGTATGAAAAGTGGGCCAATGCAAGGATATTAGATGCTCTGGCACAGATAAAAGAAACAGATGAAAAATGCCTGGAGATAATGGCTCACATCCTATTGGTACAAGCCGTTTGGTATTCCCGTATGGATGACAAAGCATCTCCACCGGTATGGGCTAAAAAATCGTTGGATGAATGCAGGGAAACCTACACCGTAAATAATATGCTTTTAGGCAATTTTATGGCTAAACAGACAGACGATACACTTACGCGAGTAGTTAAGTATCAGAATACAAAGGGTGAAAAATTTAACAATATGATAACACAAATTTTAACGCACCTCTTTAACCATAGTACTTACCACCGTGGGCAGATAGTGGAAAGGCTAAAGGGCAAATTACCCGTAATGCCAGTTACCGATTATATTGCTTTTTTGAGGGAGAAGTAGATTTTTAGTATCTTTGCACACTGAAAAATTACTCTTTTTGCTATGAAAAAATATACTTTTAGTTTATACGGAATAAAGCCTGCTTCGTTCGGCTTGGTTTTATGGTTTCTTTTTGGTTCTATGGTTAAGGTGCAGGCTCAGGTTAAGCCTAGCCCCAGCCTTAGTTTTAGCAATTGCATTATTCAGGCGAAAGATGGAGGCCTTGTGCTAACAGGAAAAACCTACCCAAGTGGCTCAGATGTTTCAGCCATTTATGTTGTAAAATTAGATTCGCTGAGTAATATTAAATGGTCAAAAATTATTGGCGGAAAGACCAATGAATACGCTAACGCCATCATTCAAGCTAAGGATGGAAGTTATATATTGGTGGGAGAGGTTTCCGGTGATGCCAGCGGGGTAGATATTACGGTTGTAAAATTAGATGGAACAGGCAAGGTTATTTGGACCAAACCGATTGGTGACATGGACAATCAGTATGCTTATTCCATAACCCAAACGAAAGACCTGGGCTTTGTATTAATAGGAGCAACTTCTTTTGCAGGTGCTGTAGGTGAAAATATATATGTAGCAAAATTAGATCCGATGGGCAATATTAAATGGAAGAAATCCATTGACGGAACAACATTCAGTGAAGGCTCATCCATTATACAAACTGCTGACGGGGGCTATGCAGTGGGAGGATATAAAGAATCTCCTACTCAAAATACACATTCGGATAAGATCCGGTATGATTTTAATGTTGTAAAACTTGATTCTACAGGCAAAGTATTATGGAAAAAGATCGTTCGGGGTGCCGGAAGCAAATCGACCTATTGTATGGTGCAGACAAAAGACGGCGGCTATGCTGTAACCGGAACCATTGATTCCAATGCCGTTAACAATGAAGATGTATATGCGGTAAAAATAGATTCAAAAGGTAATTTGCAATGGACCAAAACAGTGGGAGGAAAATTTAAAGATATTAGTTATTCCATTGCACAGGCTGCAGATGGCGGGTATGTTTTATCAGGCGCTACCAAGTCTTCTGCTACAGCTAATCTAGATGTATATGTAATAAAACTAGATGCCACAGGTAAAGTTGTATGGACCAAAACAGCCGGAGGGCAAGGTGATGATGAAGGCGAATCTATTATTCAAACCAGGGACGGAGGCTATGCCGTTGGAGGATACACGAATGTATACAATACGAGTGATTATAAATTTTTTGCCGTTAAGTTAGATGCTACCGGCAAAGTTATATGGACCAAATCCATTGGCGGCGATGGCCGCTGAGTTTATTATTATTTTTTAGGTAATAAAAAAATCGCCTTACATTTGCGCCCTCATATTTTATTTCATGAAAATTTTTCAATTGTATTTTAATAAAATCAAGCCTGTTTCGCTTGGCGTGGTTTCCATTTTGCTTTTCCATTTTACTTGCACACTGCATGCACAGGATAAGTCAAATCTTGACTTCAGTAGTTGCATCATTCAAACGAAAGACGGAGGCTATGCACTTACCGGAAAAACGTATCCCAATGGTGGAAGTATTGCCGGTGTGTATGTCGTAAAATTAGATTCAACAGGCAATACCAACTGGACCAAAACCATATCGGGAAAATATGATGAATCGGGTAATTCCATCATTCAAACAAGGGACGGAGGTTATGCCCTTACGGGAGAAACCTATTCCAGTGATTTTAGCGGACAAGATGTGTATGTGGCAAAATTAAATGCAGCCGGTACTATTATATGGACCAAATCTGTTGGCGGGATGGATGATGAGTTTGGTTCTTCCATCATTCAGGCAAATGACGGGAGTTTCCTTATAACCGGGGCAACCACTCCTTTAGGTGCAGAAGGTGAAAATGTGTACATCGTAAAAATAGATTCTACAGGCAATATTAAATGGAAGAGAACAATTGACGGGCCAAAATACAGCCATGGATCTTCCATTATCCTGACCGGGGATGGCGGGTATGCTGTAGGAGGATACAAGGAAGTTGCCCCTGATGAACATCAGAAGGTAGAACATTTTGACTTCTCGATTATAAAACTCGATTCGGCGGGAAATGTAAAATGGAACAAAACAATTGGAGGTGCCGGCAGCAAATCAACCTATTCTATGGTGCAAACAAAAGACGGAGGATATGCTGTTACAGGTGCTATTGATTCTTCCGCCTTAAATAATGAAGATGTATATGTGGTAAAGTTAGATGCAGCCGGAAATTCGCAATGGACAAAAACCGTTGGAGGTGCAAGTAAGGATATTGGCGCAGCTATTATACAAACGACAGATGAAGGCTATGCTATAACAGGCGCTACTAAATCTTCAGGGGCGGGCAGTTTTGATGTGTATGTAATAAAATTGGATGCTACCGGAAAACTAATGTGGACAAAAGCCATTGGCGGAGAAGGAGATGATGAAGGTGAATCTATTGTTCAGACGGCTGACGGAGGTTATGCTATAGGAGGATTTACCAATGCATATAAAACAAGTGACTATAAATTTTATGCCGTTAAGTTAGATGCACTTGGAAACCAGCAATGGGCAAAATCGTTGGGTAAATAAATCGCTCATTTTGTTAATTTCTTTAGCGGGGAAGAGGATGGATTTCATATCATAATTCTTTTACCTTTGCCGTCCGCAATTAAACACCATGAGAATTTTCATTTCCTGCATTTTTATTTTCATTTTTTCATTTTTCACCCAAGCGCAAGGTAAGCGCAATATGGGTTTCAGCAGTTGCATTATCCAAACCCAGGATGAAGGCTATGCACTTACCGGTAAAACATTTACAAGTGATGCCAGCGGGGAAGATATTTATGTGGTGAAATTAGATGATAAGGGAAACATTAAATGGACTAAAACAATAGGGGGGAAAAACGATCAGTTTGGTAATTCTATCATTCAGATAAATGGCGGCGGCTACGCCATAACGGGGGCAAGTACTTCCAGCGGGCCTACCGGAGAAGATGTTTATATTGTTTGCTTGGATATTTCGGGCAATATAAAATGCACCCAAACAGTCGGGGGATTTAATGACGAAGTTGGTTATTTTATTGATCAGAAAAATGATGGAAGTTTTGTGGTAACAGGAGCAACCACTTCCTTAGGCGAAGAGGAAGAAAATGTATATGTAGTTAAAATAGATTCGGCTTGCAAAGTGAAATCGAAGAATGCCATTCCCGGATTAAAGTACAGTCACGGGTCATCCATCATTCATACAAAAGATGGAGGTTATGCCATTGGAGGATATAAAGAGGCAGCCCCAACGGAGCATCAGGCAGTGGACCATTTTGATTTCTCTATAGTGAAACTTGATTCAGTGGGTAATGTACAATGGAATAAAATAATTGGAGGAGCCGGCAGTAAATCTCCTTATTCCATGGTACAAACGAAGGACGGAGGCTATGCCGTAACCGGAACCATTGATTCTGCTTCGGTAGATAAAAACGTATATGTAGTAAAATTAGATGCTTCAGGCAATTCTCAATGGGCCAAAACCATTGGAGGGAAAAATGATGATATAGGTTCGGCTATTATACAAACTGCAGATGGAGGCTATGCCATAACAGGTTCTTCCAAGTCTTCGGGCGCAGGCGGGTTTGATGTATATGCCATAAAATTAAGTTCATCAGGTAACATAACATGGACTAAAACTATTGGTGGCACAGGAGATGACCAAGGTGCCTCCATTGTTCAAACAACGGATGGAGGCTATGCCATCGGCGGATCTACCAATGAGTACCGCACAGTAGAATATAAATTTTATGCCGTTAAGTTAGATGCTGATGGCAACCTGCAATGGGAAAAGGCCATAGGCAACGAGAACCACTGAGGGATTGGTTTTGAGGGATAAATAACGGATTCCATTCCAAAGTTCTGTTATCTTTGTTGCCAGAAAATTACCAACATGAAAAAAAATATTGTTTCTTTTTTGCTTTTCATTTCCCCATTTTTTGCTTTTGCACAAAATCCAACATGGGAACTTTCAATTGGCGGCAATGCTTATGACGAAGGTTATGCTATCCTTCAGGCTAGGGACGGAGGATACCTGGTAACGGGAGATTCATATTCTTATGGATCTCTTCATGGCAATGTTTATATCATTAAAGTAGATTCTACAGGCAATGTTAAATGGACTGAAACCATTGGAGGAGCAAACCAGGATGAAGGTAATTCTGTTATTCAGACACAAGACGGAGGATATGTAGTCGCAGGAGGAACTTATTCTTATGGTGCCGGAAACGGCGATATTTATTTGCTAAAAATAGATTCAGCAGGGAACTTGCAGTGGACAAAAACTATTGGAGGTACAAATGTTGAAGTAGCTTATTCCATTGTTGAGGCAAAAGATAAAGGCTATGTACTTGCCGGATATACAATGACCTATGGAGCGGGGAGCTATGATGTATATGTTGTAAAGGTGGATTCAGTAGGTAATTTAAAATGGACCAAAACTATTGGAGGAACCGGTTCCGATCAAGGGTTTTCTATTGTCCGATCTAACGACGGCGGATATGCGATAGCAGGGAGCACCACATCCTATGGAGCTGGAAGTGATGATGTGTACGTTGTAAAATTGGATTCATTGGGCAATTTGAAATGGACAAAAACTATTGGAGGTACATCTGCCGAATGGGCGTCTTCCATCATCCAAGCAAATGACCATGGATATGCTATTGCAGGATTTACCAGGTCCTTCGGAGCCGGAAATGATGACATTTATGTTATAAAGTTAGATTCGGCAGGCAACCTTAAATGGACGAAAACCATTGGTGGAGTCTCAGCAGAAATTGGATCTTCTATTATCCAGACTAAAGATAAAGGATATGTGGTTTCAGGGTCAACAACTTCTTATGGCGCAGGTAATCAAGATGTGTATTTTATAAAGCTGGATTCTTTGGGTAATTTGCTTTATACGAAAACTATAGGTGGAAGAGGAAATGATGAAGCTATTGCTATCCTGACCAAAGACGGTGGGTTTGCATTGGGTGGAAGCACTTCTTCTTACGGCGATACAGTTAATGACAATATATATATTCTAAAAGTAGACTCGCTTGGGAATCTTTGTTCTGCCGAAGGCAGCGGAGGCACTATTACGACTTCTGATAGCGGAAGGGTAAGTAGCGGAGGAATAGCGGGCAGTGGAGGAATAGTAGGTACTGGAGGCACTATTACAAGCAGAGATAGCGGGCAGGTTACTGAAGTTTGCCACTCGGTTTCTACTTCAGTTAGCTCTGTGAAATCTGTACAAAATAATATTCAGATATACCCAAACCCTTGTTCCAATAAATTATATCTAAATTTCGAAAAGCAATATAGTTTATACGGGATTGAAATTACAGATATTACGGGCAGGGTTCTTCTGTCAGCCAACATTCAAAATCCGGTATTCGGCAATGAATTGGATGTTTCCTCCCTCAGCTCGGGAATGTATTTTCTACGTATCAATTCCGGTAGCGGAATAGAGGTGAAGAAATTTATAAAGGAATAGAACCTTACTTTATTATCACCATTTTTTTACTTCCTACATAAATTCCTCCTGCTACGCAAAAAACAGGGATGTGCCGATGATTAAATTTTTCATGGTGATGGATTTTGTAAGATGCATTATACCCCAGCATTACGAACATAAAGGGGAAATGGTTGGGTAAGCCCCATTAATCGCTGTTTTTAGCATACTCCTTAAGCACTGCGGTTTATATCCGCCCTATTCATTAGGCATTTCCCCCTGCCTTCGCATAATCTCTTCGGCCTGTTCCCGGGTATCTATATATCTAATCTTTGGCAGTAAAGGTATATTGTTGCACCGGCTTATAGTTTTCATTTCTTCGGGCAGGTCTTTTAAAAATATGCCCATCATTTTCATCAATACTGCGGCGTTGCCTTTTGCTACCATCTTCAATCCCTGTTCTATTAAATTTTCCTTCATATCTCGGAAACCAATATCTCTCAGGTTGTCGGTCTTTCTTTCATAATCCCGGTCTTCTTTTCGCCAGCGGTAATGTGTCTGCGTGCATATTCCGGCTATTTTGGCAGCCTTGCGCACATTGCCGTAATGTGCCTCCAGGGCATTGATCATGACAGATTTTTGTCTTAAGATTTCATGCGGGTCTTTACTCATAGTTTTTAGTTTGTTTCTGCAAAGATAAACTGCGAAAAAGAGGTTTCTATAAAAGTCAATGACTTCTCAATGACTTTGCTGTGCCCTAATTAGGTCCCACGAATTAGTGGAGTTGGAATTTTTATCGGGCTCTGCCTGTAAAAACGTATTATCTTCCTCCAAAGCCAATGACTTTTTGCTGAATTACTCCAAAAAATTGGTTTTCAAATGTGACACTTGGCACTTTTTGTGTAACACGGCTGAATTGCAATGCCAGTATATTATAAAGGGCAAATATTACACTTCATAAAATGAGGAAAAGTGTAACATTAGTAATTTTAAAATTTTGGAGTGAAAAATAATATTGTACATTGCGGCATGAATTTTTTTCCTCGCAAAAAATATTTTAAAATACCCGCGTTAGTATGTTGCATAATAATACTGTTTCAGGAATCATGCAAGACCAATAACAGTATGGTTTCATCTTTCGGTCAACGGAAATACACAAAAGGATATTATTCGTTTTTACACAGCAGGCCAAAGGAACCAATAAAAAGAAAGGAACAACAAGTTGCACGGGTTCCTGAAATAAGCCATGAAAAACAATCGGCAAAAGCCAAAGATGCACCAATGAAGATTGCGGTTTCATTAAACCATATAATGAGTAATATTGTAATAAAAGAGGAGAAGAGAACCATCGCCACATTTAAGAAAGACCGGGAGATTGAAGCGGTGAGTAATATTCACGGTACACCCTATATAAGTGCAAATAATGGAAATGAAAACTATCCGCAAGAGAATTCATATTTTTTAGGGATTAGAGTAGTGGGAGTTGTTTTATATATTTTGGGATTCATTGGTACGCTTGTATTTGGCATTCAATTCCTGGCTGCTTTTTCAGCATCAAAACCTGTTTTAGATCTATTGGTGCTTTTACTCATGTCTATTGGAATTGGGTATCTCGGGTCCATTTTTATAACACTGTAAAAATCACACCAAGAATTTTTCTTCAGTCAAATCCTCATCTTTTATGGCATCTTTCAATTCATACGTGCCTATGCGGGTGCGTATAAGTGAATCGAGATAAGCAGAACTGCCGAGGGCTTGTCCAAAGTCTCTTGCCAATGAACGTATATAAGTGCCTTTTTCACAAATCACTTTAAAACTAATACGTACCTCATCCAGCCGCTTTACTTCCATTGATTTGATGACTACTTTACGGGGTTTCATTTCTATTTCTTCCCCTTCTCGGGCAGAGAGGTAAGCCCGTTTCCCATTTATTTTTATAGCAGAATGTGCAGGAGGTATTTGTTCTATTTCACCTATAAATTTTTTCGTAGCCTGCTGAATCATATCATCCGTAATGTGTGCAGTGGGAAAGGTTTCGCTTATTTCGGTTTCCTTATCAAACGATGGGCGGAAAGCACCTAAGGTAAATACACCTTCGTATTCTTTTTCCATATCCTGGAATTCCACAATTTTTTTGGTGTAAAAGCCCGAACAAATAATTAGTAATCCGGTAGCGAGGGGGTCTAATGTACCTGCATGGCCCACCTTAAACTTGTGCCCGTATTTTTTTCTCAGCGCCCAGCGTATTCTTCCAACGGCATCGAAGGAAGTCCACTTGTAGGGTTTGTCAAACAGCAGGTATCCGCCTTTACTAAAATCCATGTCACTCATATCCATTATAAAAGGCACGAATATAGGCACAGGATAAACGGGTTAATAATAAATAATGTAATTTAGTGTTTTCAACCCGTAAATTTTCGACATGAAAAGATATTTTTTTACCAATTTGTTACTTATTGCCCTGCTGGGTATTTCTTTAAACACAAATGCACAGGTTGCTGATACATTTAACATCGTCACCAATGTAGATACTATGCAATCTCCGCCAAAGGGATATTATGGCTGGGGAGTTTTTCCCAAGGATACTGTTTCCTATCGCAAAGTATATTTGAACTTCACACTGGGTTGTGGCGGTGGCTGCAGCGGATGGGATTATACCGTTGATATTTATTTGGTTCAAAATACGCATCACAAAGATTCTACTTTATTAGAAGGGCCAACATTCACTGTAAATGGAAGCCAAATGGATTCGGTTAAGGTGAAGAAGGATACTACCTACACTACCTATTACGACACTACTACCCATTTAACAGACTCTAACAAAAATATCGCTTACACCATTGTGCAATATAAAAATTGTTCAACACCAACTGTGCCTACCGATACGGTGCATTGGTGGGTTGCCGGCTACTACAATTATTATTACAATGCCTTAGGACATAAAATAGATTCCATTTTTGTTACTCCCGATACTGCTATGTATCTTAGCCATTGTCCTTATTATTCGGCGGTGTTTGATTCCCTGGCAAGTTATGAAATTGCCAGGATGATTACTCCTTACGGTGGGTACTATTCAGGTTCCTGGACTAATCCCTACCGCTTTGATGTTACCGATTTTTCTTCTCTCTTGCATGATTCTGTTCAGATAGAGGTTTTTTATAGCGGCTGGACGAGCCAGTTTACCGCCACATGCAGTTTTGAAGTGATAACCGGAATACCGGACCATAATCCGTATAAGGCTATAAATATGTGGTCGGGCAGCTTCCCTTATGGAAGCATTAGCAACCCAATCTCCAATTATCTTCCTACCGATACCATTAAAATTGATACCGGAGCGTATGCAACGCGTTTACGGATTATACAGACCGGCCATGGTGAGGATGATAACAACTGTACCGAATTTTGCGCGAATTACCAGCATGTATATGTGAATGGTGTTCAACGTTATAATCCGCTTGTATGGCGCGATGATTGTGGTATGAATGCTTTGCTTCACCAGGGAGGAACCTGGCTTTTCGACCGTGCAAACTGGTGCCCGGGCGATTTAGTGAATCCATATCTGGATGATCTTACACCGTATGTAACGCGTGGCGCTAAGAGTTCGCTGCAAATTACGGTGGACCCCTACACTTCTCCAAACGGAGGAAGTGTTTATATTTTCGGTACTTCGCTGATATATTACGGCCGTATAAATTTTAACCTGGATGCTGCCGTTGAAGATATTATTGCACCCAATATGTATGCTCCATACAGCAGGACAAACCCCGCTTGCGGAAGCCCCGAAGTAGTTATTCGCAATACGGGAGCCACTGCGCTTACCAGCCTTACTTTTAATTATGGAGAAGTGGGAGGTACGCATAATAATTATACCTGGACAGGAAACTTGCCCTTTGATGATACTACCCTGGTTTATTTGCCGGCAATGGATTTGAAATCATCTTCCAGCAATAAGTTTGAAGTAACTATCAGCAAACCGAACGGAGGCACCGATCAATATGCCAATAACAATTATATGCAGGTTCCTTACGATACTGTTCCCGATTATCCGTCTTCTTTTATTATCAAGCTCAGAACGAATTTGGTAGGATATCAATACTCCTATTTTATAAAAGATGCCAATGGCAATATTGTGGATAGTAAATCGGGTTTTGCAAATTCAACAACGTATTTAGATACCGTTAATCTTGCTCCGGGATGTTATCACTTTGAACTGGATGCTTCGGGCAAACAGGGGCTGTCCTTCTTTGCCAACAGCAATGGTGCAGGAGCGGTGTATTTTGCAAAAATTACCAATGCCAATTTGTATTTCAATACTTTTCAGCCTGATTTCGGAACCTCCATAACCCAGAATTTTAATGTGGGCGGTACTTCCGGTATAGGTAAAATAGGCGATGATATTGACTATGCCGTGTATCCTAATCCTGCTAAAAATGAAATTACCATTGCAGGATTAAGCGTTTCAGCGAAAGATAAAATGGTTCGTATTTATTCATCGCTTGGTACGCTTGTATATGAAAGCACAATTGGTGGTGGAATAGACAAGAGTACTATCAATATTGCAAATTTTGCTTCCGGAATGTATTGTGTGATCATTTCAAACGAAGATGGGCAGGCAGTGAAGAAAATAATGGTGTCGAAATAAAAGGTATTGTTAGCAGAAATTTAACGTGGAAGTATTTGCTTTCCGTCGGAATTAATATACTTTTGGCAAAAATTAAAAAATCAAATTATGAAAAAGATTCTCCCTTGGTCTGTACTAGTATGCATAGGCTTTGTATTTATGGCATGCCCTTACCACTCTACGGTGCCTATTGATACTCCAACTGTAAATATTGATGCCAAGTTACTTGGGAAGTGGCAAAAGCGTACTTCGGATGATGAAACCTATATTATCACCAAAAAAGATGAGTTCAATTATGAAATATTAGACAAGGAGAAAAGTCCGGCGGAAGGAAGCAAACCTAAAAAATATGATGCTTTTCTTTCGGTTGTAAATGGAACAAAATTTCTGAACCTGTATGATGAAAGCGACGATACCAAGACCTATTATTTTTATAAGCTGGATTTAAACGATGAAACAGGCGGGTTCTCACTTTCCCCGGTAACTGAATATATTACCGAAACATTCGGCACATCCGATTCGCTCAAGACCTATGTAAAGGCAAATATGGGCCTGAGCTTTTTTTACGAAACAAAAGAAGACTATATAAAAGTAGGAAAATAAGTGCTAAATTTGAATATCCCCTATAAATAAAATTATAATGGATAATTCAGAAAAGAATAATGCCCCTGAGGATGATATAGATTTAGCCAGGGATGTTAAGAGGCCCAAATTATGGGGTTTCATTTATCTAATATTGGGAATTATTGGGTTAGCTACATCCCTCTATTCCGGCTATTATGACCTAAACAATATAGTCCCGTTATTTGGAACAGTGGTTGCCGGGGTGTTGATTGCGGCTTTATCCATACTTATAATTATATACGGATACAGGCTAATTAGAAAAGATATTTAAAAGGAGCATGCTACTTTCCTTGCACCACAAACTTTTGGGTAATAGCTGAATTCTGATTGGATATTTTTAAAAAATAAATACCATCCGGGAGTGTGCTTACATCTATAATATTTGATTTGCCGGTAAATAGGCTCTCTGCTATTTTGTTTCCCACTATGGTATATATCGCGTAATGCAGGTTATATCCATTAGTGTTTATTTCAATGGTTATAGAAGTACTTGCCGGATTAGGGTATAAATTACAAGAGATAGAACCAGGCTGTACTACCGTAGCTATTCCGGTTACCGAAGCGGTATTTATAATATATAAAGCTCCAAGACTAGAATCATAGTTGACCTGTACGGGTTCACTACCTCCAACATCGCCTATGAATCTTTTATTATCTGAACAATAGGAGCCATGACAATTGACATGTATGCTTCCTGTCCAATAAGAACTGGTGCTATCGTTGAAATACGTTAGCCTCTCCTGGTCGGTAGTATCGGAATTCATAATAAACCAATCATCTCCGCCTTTTGATGCGCCTGCCTTATTATCCAAGTCGGTCATCCAAACAATATGCTTCCCGTCCGGACTATAAAAACCATGTTCGCAATAAGGATAACTATGGGCTGTGGAGGTCATCTGTTCGATATTATTTCCAAGGGTATCGCAGGTATATATCTGGTCGTCCCATACCCATAATTGGTTATAGTCGCTGGCAAATAAAATCTTACTGCCGTCAGGCGACCAGCCATAGGGCTCATTAAAGGCAGATACCCCACCGGGCATAATGGTTCTTATATGGGTTGAATCAATATACGGGCCATTTATGGTATCATCAATAAAGGGGGCAATGTTAATGACCCAATAACCGAAGGCCTGTTTCCCGGCTCCACTGGCAGCAGCGGTCATAGATGCCCACATTATTTCATTCCCTTTCGGATTGAAATATGGTTCTATCATGGCGCTCATACCGCTAGAAGGAGTTGTGGTAAGCCTGTATGCTTTTCTCCCGTCCATAGTCATAACATATAAATCGTTATACAACCCAATTCCCGGAATACAATACGAAGACACCCCCGAATGCACCTGCTTTTCTGCCATAAACAACATATACCTTCCCGTAGGTTGAAAGCAAGGTTGAGCAAAATTTTTAGTCGGTAAGGAAGCGTTCAGGCAATTGAAGCATTGTTCACTCACAAACGAATTGCCGGGCCCTACATGGGCGGTATATATTTTATAATACCCATCCGGGCGAACCAAATTGTAAGCAACTAAAGTACTATCATACGGGCACCATGCGGAAGCCATCGCCGAGTCACGAAACTTGGTGACTGTTATATTTGGCCTTTGCGCATAACCAATATTACTTTCGCAAAAAAGGAACAAGCCAAAAAATAGGATAGATAGTCTTTTCATCATAAATTATTTGTACAAAGATATACCAAAATAAAAGAACTTTACCTGCTTTCCTTTCGTGACATAAGTCACAGACTATCATTGCCTTGAAAAGTTCGTCAAATTACCCTATCTTTGCACAAATTTTGAAAATGGCTAAGAGGCACGAGTTTTATTATACCGAGGAGAAAGATATACACTTTATTCGTCCTATCGAAATAATAAAGGAGCATCCCGAAGTAAGAAATTATATAGGTAAAAACCCCTATACCTTTATTGCAGTTACCGGACTGGTATTGTTTCAATTTGGTATGGCATTTATGGTAAAATCATTACCCTGGTGGGGAGCTTTAATAGCAGCTTATGTTATTGGGGCATTTGTAGTACATGCATTGTTTGTTATGGTTCACGAGTGTTCGCACAACCTCTTATTCCAACGGAAACAATTAAATACGCTGGCAGGTATTTTTGCAAACTCTGCTATGTTTTTCCCGAGTTCTGTTTCTTTTCAACGCTATCATTTAAAGCACCATGCACATCAGGGAATTCATGAATTGGATATGGATTTGCCATCCAATACAGAAGCCAAGGTGGCCAATAATACAATAATAGGCAAGGCAGTATGGTTGCTTTTTTACCCCATTGTTCAAACATTACGCTTACCCCGAATGAAAGAAATTAAGCATGTTGACAAGTGGGTACTGCTCAATTTTGTGGTGGTGGTTGGGGTAGATGTTGCTATTTGGTTTTTATTAGGGCCTGTTGCATTTACATATATACTGGCGTCGCTTTTCTTTTCAGTGGGTTTGCATCCGCTGGGTGCACGGTGGGTGCAGGAGCATTTTCTTACTAGCGATGAAGTTCAGGAAACACACAGCTATTACGGGCCATTGAATATTGTTGCGTTTAACGTAGGTTATCATAATGAACATCATGATTTTCCTTCCGTTCCATGGAACAAGCTGCCGATGGTAAATAAAGCTGGCGAGAAGTGGTACAAAGGCATCGCTTCGCATAATTCCTGGGTTCTGCTTTGGCTTCGGTTTTTGTTTGATAGAAACATTTCCGTCTATTCCCGCATGTTGAGGAGAAGAAATGAGAAGAAAGTAAAAAGTTGAAAGTTATAAAGTAAAAACGTATTACTCAAACTTTATGAACTTTAAAAACTATAGAACTTTAAACTGTTGTGTATGTCCGGAGAAAGGATAGGCATACTGGGCGCAGGAAGCTGGGCCACAGCTTTGGTGAAAATACTTTCCAATAATGCATCACATATTAACTGGTGGGCACGTAAGCAGGAAACCATTGACCACATTCAAAAGTACAGGCACAATCCAAACTATTTAAGCGATATTGAATTGCCGGTTGAAAAGATTACGATGTACACCCATTTGAAAGAGGTCATTTCGAATTCCGATATTTTGTTGATAGCTGTGCCTTCTGCGTTTATGAGCGAATCATTCAAAGGTTTATCCAAAGATGATTTTAAAAAGAAAATGATTTTTTCCCTTATAAAAGGTACGTTGCCCGACAAAAAAATAATGGTAAGCCAATATTTCAACGATCATTTTGAAGTGTCTTTAAATTCCTTTGGAATGATTGCCGGTCCATGCCACGCAGAAGAAGTTGCACTGGAAAAACTTTCCTATCTCACCGTCGCCTGCTCCGATAAAGCAGCAGCCGAAAAAATGGCTGCACTTTTGAATTGCCGTTATATTAAAGCATGCACTTCCGGAGATATGCAAGGGATAGAGTATACCGCTGCACTAAAAAATATTTACGCTGTTGCAAGTGGTATCTGTCATGGGCTTGGCAACTATGGCGACAACTTTCAGGCGGTGCTGGTGGCAAATGCCATACAGGAAATAAGCCGTTTTATTAATGTTGCCTACCCTACCACAAGAGACACGAATCTTTCTGCCTATCTCGGAGACCTTTTAGTAACAGCATATTCCCAGTTCAGCCGTAACCGCATGCTTGGCAGCATGGTTGGCAAAGGATATTCTGTTAAATATGCGCAGATGGAAATGAATATGGTGGCAGAGGGCTATTATGCCATAAAAACTATTTATACGCTCAATCAAAATTATAAAGTGGAAATGCCTATATGCGATGCTGTTTATCGCATCTTGTATGAAAAAATGTCACCATCAGTAGAGATACGTTTACTTGCAGAAAGGCTTGCCTGATTATGGAAACCCTTACGAATTGCCCCATATGTCAATCAGCCGAACTTAAACAGTTCCTGGAGTGTGTTGACTATACTGTCAGTAAAAGTAAATTCACCATCGTCGAGTGTGCTTCCTGCGGATTTCATTTTACCAATCCCCGTCCGACCGAGGCTGAATGTGGCAAATATTACCAGAGCGAGGATTACATTTCTCATTCCGATACCCGCAAGGGAATTATAAATAACCTATACCATTACGCGCGCAAGTTTACGCTGAAGAAAAAGCTAAAGTTAGTTACATCGATCAGTAAAAAGCAGCAGGGAAACCTTCTTGATTTAGGTTGCGGAACGGGAGCATTTTTAAATATCTGCAAAGAAAACGGCTGGAAAGTACAGGGGATAGAGCCTTCGGCAGAAGCCAGGGAAGTGGCAAAAAAGAACTATGGAATAAATTTGAATGATGTAAACACCTGGGAGAAGCTTCCGGATAACACGTTGGATGTGGTTACTGCATGGCATGTTTTGGAGCATGTATATCAGCTGGAAAATGAAGTGAAACAAGTAAAACGCACCTTGAATAGTGGTGGAACATTTGTGGTTGCATTGCCTAATTGCAGTTCTGCCGATGCACAATTTTATAAAGAGTATTGGGCAGCGTACGATGTACCCAGGCATGTATGGCATTTCACGCCTGCGGACGTAAAGCGCTTTTTTGAGGAGCAAGGCTTCAAGCTGGAATCCGTATTACCTATGCCCTGGGACGCCTATTATATCTGCATGTTAAGCGAAAAGTATAAAACTGGAAGCGTTAATTACGGTAGAGCGTTGATACATGGCTGGGCTTCTAATAACAGCGCTAAAAAGACCGGCAATACCTGGAGCAGCCAGATATATATATTGAAGCCGGTTAAGTAGAGGATAAACCTTCTTATATTTGTATTATAATTCCACCCTATGCCATTAATAATTGGTATTACAGATTGCAAAAAATGGGCCAACTACGAACGCTGGATTAAAAACAGCGGTGAGGATATTGGAGTGGTTCTGTTGAAAGCCGGAGACGGAGAGGAGAGCTTCGTAAGTCATTGCGATGGTATTATTCTCTCGGGAGGAGAAGATGTGCATCCTTCATTATACGGTAAGCTGGAATATGTTAGTGAATATAAGTTGAGCGATTTTAATACGGAAAGAGACAGGTTTGAATTAAGCGTTTTAAAAGAAGCAGAGGAGCGTAAGCTACCGATACTTGGAATTTGCAGAGGCTTGCAGTTGGGTAATGTTTACCATAAAGGCACCTTAATTCCGGACTTGCCTAGTAAAGGAAAAATAGGGCATTCAGGAGGTCGTGATATGGAAACTGTTCATGATGTTACCCTAAAGAAGAATAGCAGGCTTTGGCATATTATAAGAGCAGAAAAAGGTGAAATAAATTCACATCATCACCAGGCAGCCAATGCATTGGGAAAAGGACTTGTCGCAACTGCTTTTTCTAATGATGGTATTGTGGAAGGAATAGAAAAAAGCAAGAAACATGACGATGAATTTTTTCTCTTAGTGCAATGGCATCCGGAAAGAATGGATATAAAGAATCCGTTTTCTGGAAAGCTGAGAGATGCCTTTATAAAAGCCTGCGGGGAATATAACACATATTCCGGCTTCAATCAATCTATCAGTATGACCCCATAAGAACAAACGTATTAATAAAACCAAACTATGAAAGCCAAAACACCAAAAGAAAGTTACACCATATCTACAGAAATAGTTCTGCCTAATGATACCAACGTGCTTGGTAACCTAATGGGAGGGCGGCTTTTGCACTGGATGGATATTACAGCTGCCATATCGGCACACAGGCATTGCCAACGGGTGGTAGTTACTGCATCTGTTAATCATGTTTCTTTTGAGCGTGCCATAAAGCTCGGCGATTATGTAACTATTGAAGCCAAAGTATCACGGGCATTCAATACATCTATGGAAGTATTTATTGATGTTTTTCTGGAAGACAGCAACACGGGCATGAAAGTAAAATCAAATGACGCAACGTATGTATTTGTAGCCGTTGACCAGATTGGAAGGCCCATTGAAATTCCGCAAATAACACCTGAATCTCCGGAAGAAAAAGAACGCTTTGAAACAGCGTTAAGAAGAAAACAATTAAGTCTGCTCTTAGCCGGTAAGTTAAAACCACATGAAGCACCTGAACTGAGAGATCTATTTCTTGAAAAGGATAAAAAATAATGGCATTAAAAATTTATACCAAAACAGGGGATAAAGGCCAGACCGGGCTTTTGGGAGGCACCCGTGTACCCAAGCATCACATGCGTATTGAGGCGTATGGAACAGTGGATGAACTCAACTCCTGGATAGGCATGTTGAGGGATTCCATTTCGGATGAACACCAGAAAACCATTTTAATAGAAACTCAGGACAGGCTTTTTACCATTGGTTCTTCTCTTGCATCCGACCCGCAGAAATCGAAGGTTAAAATTCCACACATAACGGAAGATGATATTATTCTGTTTGAAAAAGAGATGGATGCTATGGATGCAGTTTTGCCACCTATGAAACACTTTGTGCTTCCCGGCGGACATGAGATAGTATCGAAATGCCATATTGCCCGTTGCGTATGCCGCAGGGCTGAAAGAAGAGTGAATCATTTAGCTGAAAATGAACCCGTAGATGAATTGGTAATTAAATACCTTAATCGCCTTTCCGATTACCTGTTCATGCTTTCACGCAAACTGGCGCATGATTTGAAAGCACCCGAAACCCCCTGGAAGCCGAGGATGTAATTAAACCGGATATAAACATAAGATATGAAGTATTCGTTTTCGCTTTTTATTGCTTGTGTTTTTTCGCTTTTATTTTGCAGCTATTGTAATAGCCAGCAATTCTATTCAATCCAAAAACAAGAGATAGACCCAATTAAGATACTTGGCCCAAGAAACAATATAAGTTGGCATAGAAATTACAAGCCTCCCCAATCAATGCATCTTGAGATGGATGCCTTTCAAATCAGCAGCCTTATTACATTTGGGGAATACAAAGAATATTTAGAAGTTATAAAAAGAGATTCTTCGAGCAAATTCTATTTCTCTCAAATACCCGATTCAGGCATGTGTCTGCCGGAGAATTATAAAGAATATGTATCGGGAGATAAATACGATAACTTTCCGGTTATGGGAGTAAGATGGGATGCTGCTATGAATTATTGCCGCTGGAAAACCATGCAGAATAATAAAGACAGCATAAAATATATTTATCGTTTGCCTTCTGAATCGGAATGGCTGACTGCTTATAATTATTTGAGCGAGTCTTCGGTGAAGCATGATCTCAGTCAAAATTATTCCGATTGGTTGCTTAACGCCTTTGATGAGGATTCCCCAAATTTTATGAATACTACCAACAGCAACCACTGGAATAGTTTTGATTACATATATCTTGCAAAAAATAATGAACCTCATATCCTACATCGGAAATGTGTAATAGGTGATTCCTATCTTTTTAAAATGGAAAACCTTGCAGACTATAGCGATATTCCTTATTACTCTTACCAAGGCTACAGACAAATAGGCTTTAGGGTTCTTAAAGAAATGGTTGATAAGGTTAACCTGGTTAATAAAAAAGGAAATCAGCAAACGAGTATAGACTTACAAATTCTAACTAGTTGGGGATTGAAATAATGGGTGCAAGATTTTCATATCATATGAAATGTATAAAAATGCAAATCGCATTTTTTACGTTGTTGTTTTTTGTTTCATCGTGCTATGCTCAATATGATTCGCATTTTTATAAAGACAGTTCATACAGTTGCAAATACCAAACCCTCTCAGGAATGTTGTTCGGGAATTATGTGTCATACTACCATAATGGTGTTAAGAAATCAGAAGGAAACTTTCAATTCAATAACCGAATTGGGGAATGGAGCGTTTGGGATTCCACCGGAAAGTTAAGAGTTAAAAGAGTATACAGTAACCCCTATGAATATACACGTATCTACCCCAAAATTCCATCTGAAGGCCCAATACCATTATTAAGCAAACCCATTTATACCCTGCGTCGGGATAGCCTTGATGAATGTATACCATATACATTACAGGCGCGGATGGTTTTCTACCAACAAAGAAATTTTAAATGTTTTTATACCAGCGATACGCAGGCATTCTTTGATTGCAAAATGTTATTTGATATTCTATACGAGCATGCCTTGAAAAAGGAGTACTCTATTTATGGCTCTAAAAAAGGTGATGAAGACGATTACAGCATTCCGCTAAACATTTTAAATATAGACACTTCTAAAATCACATTAGTAGGATTCCGAATAAAGTCGGATATACATTTCGATGATACCCGTTTTATTTTTGACGAGCGCCCCCTTTGGATAGCAGCCCTTGTCACATATAAAACAAACCCTAATGATAAAGCAGACAACTTTACTTCAAAAGATACATTTGATCTTTTTCAGGTAAATGTGCCACAGGTAAGGAAGTTTTTGACACAGGTTAAACATTCCTTTACCTTTAAAAACCGACCGACCTTTATCCAAAATCTGGATGATGTATTTCTTTTTGGCTGTTTTAGCTACCGAAAGTACAGGCATAGCACCGTATTCGATGATAAAAGGATTGTTTACACTCAAACAGCTGAAAGCAGCCTCATAAAAGGCACATTAAGTGAGGTTGAAACAGAGAACGATTTATGGCTATTATTTAATAAATAAATGCCTCCATTATTGGGTTTTAAGTACTAATACCCGGCCCTATTTATTGCTAATGTGTGTTTTATCCCTTTATTTTTTGCTAAAATGCCTCTGTTTTCAGTAAAACCATATATTTGCAACCTTTTAATTTAAAAACATGAGCGCTTTAGAGAGTATACGTAAACGGGCTAAACTGTTAGTAATCATTATTGGCGCATCTTTGGTGATATTCGTTCTGGAAGATGCACTCACTTCAGGGAAGTTTTTCTTTGGTGGAGGTGACAATACTATCGCAGTAATAAACGGCAAAAAGATAGATTATACAAAATTCAGGATTGAAGCAGATAATGCTGTAGAAAAAGAAAAGGCCAGCCTTGGTGTTCAGTCGCTTAAGGATTCAGATGAAGCCGGTATTGTTCAGAATACCTTTAAAGACATGGTTTTTAGAATGATACTTGGCCCCCAATACCAAAAGCTTGGAATTAATGTTCCGGATAGCGAACTGGCTAATTTAATGCTTGGTCCTAACCCAGCTCCCGATGTTTATAGGCTTTTTAGCGACGGACGCGGACATATTATGAAGCAGTTTCAGGATCCAAGGACCGGCGGCCTTAACATGCAAATGGTTGTGCGATACGTTAAAGGTATGAATGACCAGGATTTGGCCAGATGGGAAATGATAGAAGAAAGGGTTAAAAATCAAGACCTGCAGTCTAAATATTTTTATCTGCTTATCAATGGCGTTTTTATACCGGATGCCATAGCAAAGCTGGATAATGAAGATGCTTCCAAAACCTATGACATCAGCTATGTATTAAAACGATATGCAGACTTGCCCGATAACAGTGTTACGGTAAGCGATCAGGATATACAGGACTATTACAACAAGCACATTTATGAATACCATCAGCAGCAGGAAACACGTAAGGTTGATTATGTAACCTTTTCGGTAAATCCTACTGACAGTGATATGATGAGTATTAATAGAGATGTGGATAGTATGTACAGTCAGTTTAAACATCTTAGCCCCAAAGAAGATTCAGGCTTTATTGTAGCTACCGATGCACAGGTATTCGATTATCAATACCATAAAGAAGGAGATTTGCCTGTAGCAATAGATTCAGTAATGACGCATGCTGAAATAGGCACTATGTACGGACCATACAAAGAAGATGGTAAATATAAAATTGCCAAACTATTGGATATAGCAAACCTTCCGGATTCTATCAAGTACAGCCAAATATTTATTCCGGCTCCTAATGGAGATTTTGATAAGGCCCGGCCATTTGCCGACAGTATAAAGAAAATAGCTACCGTTGAGAATTTTGCTGACCTTGCCAAAACGAATTCCAAAGACCCTGAATCAGCTGAAAAAGGCGGAGATATGGGTTGGATCACCAGGGGTGCGGGCCTGCCTGCCGATTTAGAGCATAAAATGTTTTTTGGTGAAGTGGGTAACACCATGCAATTACAACTTCAACAAGGCTTCCTTATTATATGCGTTACCGATCAAACCAAGCGGATTAAAGGATACAAGGTGGGTATTGCCATGAAGGATATTGAACCAAGCACAGCTACCCAGCAAAAAGTATATGCTGAAGCAACCGATTTTGGAGGTAAGAACCATACCTCCGATGCATTTGAAAAAGCAGCCGCTCAAATGAACCGCCGCGTAGTGAATGTGGGTGAAAATGATAACAGCCTGGAAGGCATACAAACTTCTAAAGAACTTATCAGGTGGACATACGAGAAGAAAGAAGGAGATATTTCAGATGTAATAACCGCAGGCGAAAATAAATACGTTGTGGCGCATTTGATTCAGGTAATTAAAATGGGTACTATACCGCTGGAAGAAATAAAGAACGAAGTAAAAACGAAAGTGATACAAGATAAAAAAGCCGAGAAAATAATGGCAGATATGAAGTCAGCTTTGGCAGGTGGTTTGTCATCTGTTGCACAAAAAGAGGGAAGTTCTACGGCCACTGCAAAAGGCCTTACCTTCGGATCGCCGGCAATACCTACTTTGGGTAAGGAAGACGCCTTAATTGGAACGATGAGCGCAATGAATACCGGAGCGATTTCTCAACCTATACAAGGCCAACTTGGAGTATATGTTATAAAAATAGACAGTACGTATTATACCGAAAAAACAGATTACCGTATAACCCAGATGAAAGAACAAAGGGCGATGCAAAACAGAACCCCGAGCGATGCGTATGATGCACTTGTAAAGAAAGCAGGGTTGGTTAGCCACATCGGCAAATACTACTAATTAATTGTAGTAAAGAAATTTTTCTTAGTATTGCTTTTGCAATGCTAATGGCTTATTAGCAAATTTTTAAAAACATTCTTCCATGGAAATGCAATATAATACGGCGCAGCCCCACCTGATAATTTCGGAATATGGGAGGCATGTACAGGATATGGCGCTTCACCTGCTTACCATAAAAGACAGGAAAGAGCGCAATAAAGCCTCCGAAGCAGTTATTCAAACAATGACACAGGTACACCCATACTCTAAGGACAGCGAAGAGTTACGCCGCAAATTATGGGATCATCTTCATTTAATTACGGGCTTTAAGCTTGAGGTGGACGGCCCTTACGAAAAACCATCGCCCGAAGCTTTTGAAGTTAAACCCGAAAGGCTGAAATATCCCGATACCAATATCCGCCACAAGCATTATGGCAAGATAGTGGATGAAATGATAAAGAAAGCTGCTTTAATGAAGGACAATGAAGAGCGCGATGTATTGATTGCTGCCATTGCCGCTCTGATGAAAAAAGCGTTTATGACCTGGAACAAATGCACTGTAGATGATAACACCATTATAAAAGATTTAAAAGAAATATCAAAAGGCAAACTCATTTTAAAAGATGCTTCCGGTTTGGCAAATGTTCATGTCCAGCTGAACCCTACGCCTATAAACAAACCACAAAATTTCCGGAATAATAAGTTCGGCAATAAGGGAGGACAAAACAGAAACCGTAAAAAAAATAAAAACAAAAATAGAAATGGCGGTTTTTGAGGTAACAGGGGGCAATCGCCTTAAAGGAGAAATTATTCCTCAGGGTGCAAAAAATGAAGCATTACAAATTATTTCAGCTGTATTGCTCACCTCGGGAAAGGTAGTAATAAACAATATTCCTAATATTATTGATGTAAACAGCCTCATTAGTCTTTTGAAAGACTTGGGGGTTAAAGTGGAGAAATTATCTGAGAGCTCTTACTCATTTCAAGCTGATGCAATTGATCTGAAAGTGCTGGCATCAGAGGCATTCCAAAAAAAGAGCGCATCGCTGAGAGGTTCCATTATGATGGTTGGCCCTTTGTTGGCGCGTTTCGGCAAAGCCTATATTGCCCGCCCCGGCGGAGATAAAATTGGCAGAAGAAGACTCGATACGCATTTTATAGGCTTTGAAAAGCTCGGAGCCAAATTCGGATATGAAGAAGATACTAACCTCTTTCATGTTCATTCTGACAAAGGCCTCAAAGGAACTTACATGCTTCTGGATGAAGCCTCGGTAACGGGTACAGCCAATATTGTTATGGCTGCTGTTATGGCAAAAGGAAGAACTACTATTTACAATGCCGCCTGTGAACCTTACCTGCAACAACTTTGCAAAATGCTTAACAGCATGGGGGCGCAAATTACCGGCATTGGTTCCAATCTTCTTCATATCGACGGAGTGGAAGGGCTCGGAGGATGCACGCATACCATTCTTCCCGATATGATTGAGATAGGCAGTTTTATTGGGCTTGCTGCCATGACTCAATCCGAAATTACCATTAAAAATGTAGCATACGATGAGTTGGGAATGGTCCCTCTTACATTTCAGCGCATGGGCATTCACCTTAAAAGACAAGGAGACGATATTCATATTCCGGCTCAGGAGCACTATTCTATTGATACTTTTCTCGATGGCTCTATCTTAACCATTGCCGATGCTATTTGGCCGGGGCTTACACCTGATTTGTTAAGTGTTTGCCTGGTAGTTGCCACGCAGGCAAAAGGCAGTGTGCTCATTCACCAAAAAATGTTTGAAAGCCGGTTATTTTTTGTAGATAAACTGATAGATATGGGCGCACAGATTATTCTTTGCGATCCTCACCGTGCTACCGTTATAGGCATGAATCATGAACATAAGCTAAAAGGCATTTCCATGACTTCGCCAGATATTAGGGCAGGGGTGGCATTGCTTATTGCAGCCCTTTCTGCTCAAGGTAAAAGCACTATTCATAATATTGAGCAAATTGACAGGGGCTATCAAAATATTGATACCCGCTTGAGGAGTTTGGGTGCTGAAATTGTCAGAAAATAACTTATATTTGCTTTTCTAAATTGAATTATTATGAAACGTATCAATCTCATCTTATTAGGACTTGCACTTGCATTTGGCTTATTTGCCTTTATTAAAATACAACCCAGCGGAGCAGTAGTTGGAACCAATGTTGGTAATGTTGCCCCCGATTTAAAATTTAATAATCCTGCCGGGCAACCGCTGGACCTATATGCTTATAGAGGATATTATGTATTGGTGGATTTTTGGGCATCGTGGTGCGGTCCATGTAGGGGCGAAAACCCTAATGTGGTAGCTACCTATAAAGAGTATAAGGATAAAAAATTCAAAGGTGCTAAAGGATTTAAAATATTCAGTGTTTCACTTGACCAGGATCCGGCTAGGTGGACCGCCGCTATTAAACAAGATGGTTTGGAATGGCCCGACCACGTTAGCGACCTAAAAGGATGGAGCTCGGCTGCTGCTCAATTATATGGGGTGCAGTCAATCCCTAATAATTTTTTGGTAGATCCTAAAGGGGTAATCATCGCTCATGAACTGCGTGGCCCTGCTTTGGGAAATGAGCTTGCTACCCTCGTGAAGTAAAATCAAGCCGCTATTATTAATGATTTTTATAGTAATTGGACGGAGATGTTTTCGTCCCAATTGCATAATTTACCCCTAAAATCTACCATTTAATAAGTCAAACCCGCAGTTTAATAATTGTGGCTTGACAACTCATGCTTTTATAGCAATCTTTGTATTGAATTAATAAAATACGATACCCAACGATTTGAAGTCTTTGCCGTATAGTATTTATAAAAGCATAAAGCCATGAAAAAATATTTCGTAATTACATCTGCACTACTATTTTTAGGAATAGGAGTAGGTACCGCACAGTTTGTCACCATACCCGATGCCAACTTTGCGGCATATCTTACTGCAACGATACCTGCTGCTATGAGTGGCAACCAAATGGATACTACCAATCCTGCTGTTCCGGCTCTGACAGCTGTACGTGTTGAAAATCTGGGTATACTTGACTTAACCGGTGTTCAATACTTTAGAAACCTTATAACCTTGGATTGCGGGAATGGTACCCCCTCTGTAGATTCAAACCATATAGTGAGCCTGCCTACCTTGGCAAGCACATTGGATACATTGATATGTGGAAATAATCAAATTACTAGTTTGCCGGCATTGCCAGGCTCACTTCAAACTTTAAAATGTTATATTAATAAGCTAACAACTCTTCCAACATTGCCCGGAACACTCACTTGTTTAGATTGTTCTTCGAATCAACTAACCAGCCTTCCGGCTTTACCGACGGTACTTGAATATTTTGGTTGTGAATACAATCAAATTGCCAGTCTGCCAACTTTACCCGCGACCCTTACTCTTTTATACTGTGATAACAATCAAATTACCAGTCTACCTACTTTACCCGGAAATATAGGTACATTATATTGCGGGCATAATCTGTTAACGAGTCTTCCGGCATTACCCGGAACAATTACTAATTTAGAATGTGGAGGTAACTTTTATACCACGCTTCCTACTTTGCCCGGTTCACTTGTATCTTTGATATGCAATGGAGGCGTTCTAACAAGCATTCCAGCATTACCTGGAACACTACAATATTTTCAATGCTACTATAATCAAATAACCAGTCTTCCTACCCTACCACCCACATTATATTGGTTCATGTGTTGGAATAATCAGTTAACGAGTCTTCCGGCTTTACCATCGACACTTTCGTGGTTAGATTGCCATAACAATAATATTTCCTGTTTCCCTACATTTCCTACCATGCCTATTGCAGATTCTTCGTACTTTAATATCTCCGGAAATCCATTCACTTGCCTGCCAAATTATATTCCGGCAATGCGCCCTGCTATATTGGCATACCCATTATGTGCCCCCGGCAATGTAAATAGCTGTCCCTCTGCTTATGGTATTGTAGGATATACATACAGGGATATGAACAGTGATTGCATCAGGGATGCAGGAGATTCTAACTTGGTAAATATTCCAATGAAAATTTATGATGCAGGCAACAATTTATTGAGCCAAACGTATACAGCAATTAATGGAGTTTATGATTTTCAGGATACAGGCGCAACGTATAAAGTGCTTGTAGATACAAGTGGGTCGATGCCATTTGTAGCACAATGTGCCCATCCGGGATTAGACTCAGTGCTATCCTTAACCAATATAGATACGAATATTAATTTCTCACTTACTTGCAAAGCGGGTTTCGATGTAGGAGTTCAATCGGTAGTAACAACCGGTTTAATATTTCCGGGTATGCAACATGATTTGAGTGTTGTTGCAGGAGACATGTCGCAATGGTATAATCTTGACTGTGCCAATGGAGACAGTGGTACTGTTCAAATAGCAATGTCAGGCCCCGTAACCTATGTAGGCCCGGGTGCAGGCGCCTTAACACCTATTGTTTCAGGCAATGTATTTACATACCATATAGCCAATTATGGTGCAATAAATAACAACACCGCGTTTAATTTGATATTCACTACCGATGTTTCAGCACATGCAGGTGATGTTATTTGTGCAGACATAACTGTTACCCCGCTTGCAGATAATAACCCAAGCAACAATACCTACAATTATTGTTATACGGTAGTGAACTCCCATGATCCGAATAGCAAAACAACATATCCCACAGAAGTTGTTCCGGGGTACACCGGCTGGTTTACCTACACCATTAACTTTCAAAATACCGGAAGTGCACCGGCTGCCAATATTTTATTAACGGATACATTAGACAATAATCTAAATCTGAAAACATTCCAATTAATTAATTACAGCCATAAAAACACAACATCCTTAACGGGTAATGTGCTTACCGTGCGTTTTAATAATATCAATCTACCGGACAGTACTGTCAGCCCTGCAGGCTCAACCGGGTTTATTCAATACCGCATAAAACCTAACCCGGGCATGCTAAATGGTTCAATGATAAAAAATTCGGGCAATATTTACTTTGACTTTAACAGCCCTATTATAACCGACACCACGACAAATTTATTTACTGTTGTAGCTTCTGTTAATAGTGTTGTAGAGAATGTTTCATGCAAGGTATTCCCTAATCCCAATAACGGACAATTTACCATTATCCTGCAAAATGCAACAAGTAAATGCCATGTTTTAATTTATAATGAATTGGGGCAAGCGGTATATAGCTCTAATCTGAATACTAATAATACACAGGTAAATTTATCGGACAAAGCAACCGGTGTTTATTTTTATAGAATTATAACCGAAAACGGCCAGCTTGTTTCAGACGGGAAATTGATAGTTGAGTAGGCGAAAAATTGTGTTTTGTGTGTGTTTTAATGAATTGGGGGCTTGTTAGCCCCCTTTTTTATAATTTAAAACATCATAATCCCCCTTTTTTTCTATCTTCGCATTCCCAAAAACCCATTGAATGAATTTTCTTGATTTTGAAAAACCGGTTCAAGAACTGCTTGAGCAAATAGAAAAAGTAAAACAGGTTGGTGAGAAAGGTAAAGTAGATACCAAAGCAACTGTTAAAGAGTTGGAGGATAAGATACTGGAAACTCGCAAGCATATAGCCGGAAAGCTTACTCCTTGGCAAAAAGTGCAGCTATCCCGCCATCCCGACAGGCCATATACCCTCGACTATATTCAGGCTCTTTCCGGAGGATCTTTTTTTGAGCTGCATGGAGACCGCAATGTAAAAGACGATAAAGCCATGGTAGGCGGACTTGCTAAGGTAGATGGCACCAGCGTTATGTTCATAGGACAGCAGAAAGGCAATACCACCAAATTAAGACAATACCGCAACTTTGGTATGCCTAACCCGGAAGGGTACCGTAAAGCCCTGCGCCTAATGAAGCTGGCAGAAAAATTTGACGTGCCTATAGTAACCCTTATTGATACTCCAGGAGCATACCCCGGGCTGGAAGGGGAAGAGCGGGGGCAGGCGGAAGCAATTGCCCGTAACCTCTATGAAATGATGCGTCTTAAAGTGCCTGTTATTTGTATAATAATAGGAGAGGGCGCATCCGGCGGTGCACTTGGAATAGGAATAGGAGATAAGGTGCTTATGCTGGAAAATACCTGGTATTCTGTTATATCGCCTGAATCATGCTCTTCTATTCTCTGGAGAAGCTGGGACTTTAAAGAAAAGGCGGCAGAACAATTAAAGCTTACTCCCGAAGATATGTTGCACAATAAACTGATTGACGGAATAATAAAAGAACCACTTGGAGGCGCACATGTAAATCCTCCGGAAGCTTTTGCATTTGTGAAAGAAGAGTTGAATAAACAACTGGAGAA
>Ga0206873_1097_pt1 | contig 29019 bp, 29 predicted proteins | sample Alteio_BWOrgCont_11_FD_152631 | JGI IMG/M metagenome (GOLD analysis project Ga0206873, IMG submission 152631) | Enriched cells from forest soil in Barre Woods Harvard Forest LTER site, Petersham, Massachusetts, United States -... | ecosystem: Environmental > Terrestrial > Soil > Temperate forest >...
ACAGCGGAGAACCTAATAAAAAAGCTAAAATTGGCAAAACATTTGGTGCTAATATCCATGATTTATTGAGGACTAGCTTTTTCCTTGAAAAGGGCTCTATGGGTGAGTTTGCCAAAAATAAAATTAACGATACAATAAATTACATCAATTTTAAAAAACTCGAAAAGGAGCTAACTAATGAAACTAACAAAGAATCAGAGTTGTATAAAATAAAGACTGAAGAACTTAGTCAATTAAAAAATAGAGTCATTGAATTAAACGAAGAAAAGCATAAGGAAATTATCCTGTTAATTGGCGAACCGATTTTACAAATCAAGTTAATGGAGATGTATGATGATATCATAAATGAAGCCCCAAAGCTTGAGTTAGATATTATTCAAAATAAAATTAATGCACTAACCGAACAAGCAACAAAGCTGAAAAATAAGTAATATATGCTTTACCTATCAATACCAACCAAACACGATTTAGATGGTTACTATAAGTTACTTGAAAAGAAAATTGCTGATGCAATTAAAGAGATAGCTAGTAATGAAGTAAAGACCTTTCTAACTCCTGATAGAATAAAGTTAATTATTCAAGATGAGCCAAAAAAACTATTGAACCATCACATGGATTCAATGAAGTATCTTATTAATAAATTTAATGATAAGGAGTACACTAATTATATAGTTGTCCGAAACAAGAAGAAAAAAGATAAAACGGATACTGAATTAATTAAACGCTATCAAATAGTTGAAGAAATTTTTAAAGTATTTAATTACACTGAATTTATTTCTGGTTCTAAAAGTTTGTCATACAAATTTGCCGCTCAGTTAAAGCGCAATACCTGTACATATTGTAATAGGTTATATACCCAAACAATAATAACAGGAGATGTAAAAACTGGTGGAAGAAATAATTCAGAAAGAATAACAAGACCTGAATTTGACCATTGGTTTCCAAAATACAAATACCCTATATTGTCCCTGTCCTATTATAATTTAATACCTAGTTGTAGTGTGTGTAATAGCTCAGTAAAGAGCTCCTCAAACTTTACATTAGACAGTCATACACACCCATACATAAAAGAATCAGGGCAAGAATTTACTTTTAGTTACCATAGCAAAAGCATCCATGAAAATAATGTTATACTAAAATTTCCGAAAGATTCTAAAATTGCCAATACACTTAAAGATTTTAAAACTGGAGAAATTTATAATGCTCACTCAAATTTAGAGCTAAAAGATTTGTTGGAGTTGAAATATAAGTATTCTGAAAACTACTTGGATATTTTACTAAATAGAACATTTACATCGATTGGGCTAACTGAAAAAGAGGCTTATAGATTGATTTTTGGAATTGAAATAGATGAGGAGAAATTACATAAAAGACCGCTTAGCAAATTTAAAAAGGAAATTATAGCTGAGCTATTGCAAACTGATAAAAAAAATACATTGCTTAATGAATAAGAAAGCACTATGTACTTATACCTTTTTAATTTCAAGCTAAAAATAAACTTGCATCTATAAAAAATTCTTAGTATCTTTGTATAACTGGGACCTGGAGGGGTTCTAGTATTCATCTTGTGAGAGCTCCTAAAAGATGAAAAACAGCATATTTCCACCTAAATTAGTTGTAATACTCGATTAGAGTAGTCCAGCTATTGTCCTGGTTATCTGCATTATGTATCTTTGCATACAATAATGCTAAACCACCATGACAAGGTCTTGCTATGACCTTAAAAGAATAATTCTCTACCCGTTAAAAAAACGAGAACAGGGTATGAATTTAACATGCTATCACTTACCGAATGCAAGAAAAAAACAAACAAAAATGGTGTACAATATACAGATGCTGAAATAGAGCTAATCCGTAATGTACTTTACAAACTGGCAGAAGTTGCCATTAAAAAAACTAAAAACAAGAAATAAAATTACAATTTTAAAAAAAAATGGAACAAACAAAACCCAATGTGGTACTCTATACTAGAGTAAGCACCGATGAACAAGCCCAACAAGGCTTTAGCTTAAAATACCAAGAAGAAACGTTACTACGTTATTGCAAAACATTAGAATATAATGTATTAAAGTTATTCAAGGAAGACCACTCTGCCAAGAACTTTAACAGACCAGAATGGAACAAACTTAATGCTTATATTAAAGTCAATAAAAGACAAGTTAATAAAGTATTATTTCTAAAATGGGATAGGTTTTCTAGAAATGTAGAACAAGCCTATCGAGTAATTGGTGAGTTCGATAAAATGGCTGTAGAATTAAATGCAGTTGAGCAAATGCTTGACCACTCCAATCCATCCAGTAAGTTGTTCTTATCAATTTACTTATCAATGGGAGAAGTGGAAAGATTAAATATTTCTGACCGTACCACCTACGGAACATATCAAGCTAAACTTGAGGGCTATTACCCCCATAGAGCTCCTTATGGATACGACAATTTTAGGGATGGTCAAAAGAGCAAAAGAAAAGAGGGAAAAGGAAAGAGGTCAACACTTGTGCCTAACAAAGATTCATTTTTTGTCACACAAGCATTTAATGAAGTGGCTATGAACCTTGAGCCTATTGAAACAATACGAAGAAGATTTAACGAGGCTGGTATGAAGCTAGGAAAAAGCATGTTTAATGATATGCTAAAGAATGTAGTTTATGCTGGAAAGATTATTGTTCCAGAATACAAAAAAGAACTGGCAACAATAGTCGATGGAATACATCAGCCTTTAATTGATATGGAAACTTTTATTAGAGTACAAGAAATTATTCGTGGTAAAAGATGGCATGGCTTAAAGCGTTCCCATGATAATATTGTCTTTCCATTACGTGGTTTCTTAACCTGCGAAGTTTGTGGTGGTCAAATCACTGGTAGTATATCAAAAGGACGTAGTAAGAAGTATGGGTATTACCATTGTCGCAAAAAATGTAAGACAAGGGTATCGGTGGAAGATACCCATTTAAAAGTGTCGGGGCTTCTTAAAGATTTACAAATCAACCAAAACATAAAAGAATTGTTTGTTGAAGTGTTAATAGATTCAGAAAACACAATTAGTGGGAATAGGAAGGCTCTATTAAAAACTAAACTAGACCGCCAACAGATATTAAAGAATAACATGGAAAAAGCTGATGAGCTACTCCTAAAGGGTGTCATTTCTGTTGATAGTTACAATGGTATGGTTAATCGAATTAATACTGAATTAATGGATATAAGCATGAAAGTAGAAGAATTAAACACAAGTGATGATTCTATAAAAGAATACGTAGAAAATGGCTTAGAATTGCTTACAAGCCTAGAAAAATGGTTTCTAGAGAGCGATTATGATGATAAACGGATACTGGTCGGTTCACTATTCAACCAAAAGCTGATTTTGGGGAATGATAGTTGTCGAACCACCACCATTAATGAGGTACTAATCGTACTAACTAGAAATAGTAAGGGTTTTGGAGGGATAAAAAAAGAAAAAGCTGTCATTTCTGATAGCTTTTCCGCTAGTGTACCCGGAGTCGGAATCGAACCGACATTCTCGTGAAAGAACTGGTTTTTGAGACCAGCGCGTCTACCAATTCCGCCATCCGGGCATTACAGCTAAGAGTGAAGAGTTGAGAGCGTAGAGTTGTTTTTACTCTTACCTCCTAGTTCTTAGTTTTTAGCTCTTTTGAACTGGGCTGCGAAATTAGCCAATATTTTACAATTAGCAAGTGTACCCATATAGTACATAATAAATCAGGAATTGTGCCGTTATTGATTTAGTAATAACCCTAAACTAAAATAATATGAATCGTTATCTGATAATTGGCAGTGGGTTACTGATAGCAATTATCCAAATTATGCACATTATAATATTGCCTTGGAATGAGGTCAATCAAACTTGGGCGGTCTTTGATTGTTTTTTTGCCATTTTTTTTATAGTAACAGGGGTAATAAATAGAGAAACTTTTTATTTAGTTGCCTCCGTTTTCTTTATAATATTTCTGCTCATTTCTTTCTTGCCAGCTATTCGAATAATCACTACTGTTGAATCAACAAGTGAAATAAGCTTGCTTATATTCACCCGAATTGGACTTTTGCTTTTAGCATTATATGGGATTCTTAAAAAGCTGAAAGGATTTGAGATATTTACTACTAAAATACATAATTAACACTACTACCTATGAATCGTTATCTGATAATAACCAGCGGCTTCTTACTAGGCTTGAATGAACTCAGGATGCTGATAGGTGCGCATTGGATAGTCATTAATAGCACCTGGGAAATTATTGACTTTTTCTTAATGGGCTTGCTCATTTTAAGCGGAATAATTAACAATAAGATTTTTTACAATGTAACCCTTATCATCTGCGCATTTATTGCAGTTCTTGCATTGGTTGGGTTTTACAATATCTATTTCAGGCGCGATTATCCGCTTAACGTATTTGCTTTTGCAAGGCCGGTATTTTTGCTGATGGCTTTATATAATATTCTTAAAAGCCTGCACCGCTACAATACTTCCATTTCGAATTAAGTTCAGATACTATACAAAACTCTGCAGGTCGTAGAGTCTTTTGTAAACGCCATTAAGGGCAAGCAGGGCAGCGTGGTTGCCTCTTTCCACAATATTACCGCTTTGCATCACAATTATTTCGTCGGCATTTTTAATAGTAGAAAGCCTGTGTGCAATTACAATAGAAGTACGGTTGGTCATCAATTTGGTAAGGGCATCCTGCACCAATCGCTCCGATTCGGTATCGAGGGCAGAAGTAGCTTCATCTAAAATAAGTATAGGCGGGTTCTTCAAAATAGCGCGGGCAAGGCTCATGCGCTGGCGTTCTCCGCCCGACATTTTTCCTCCCCTATCTCCAATATTGGTTTCATAGCCATTTTCCATGCGGCTGATAAACTCATGTGCATGGGCCACTTTAGCAGCCTGCATTACTTGTTCATCGGTTATATTTTTCATTCCGAAGGCTATATTGTTTTTTACCGTATCGTTAAACAGAACGGTGTCTTGTGTAACAATACCCATCAGGTTCCTGAGTTGTGAAATGCTTAACTCGTTAAGCGGAGCTCCGTCAATCGTTATAAAGCCTTCGGTAGGATCATAAAAACGGGGCAGCATATCTACCAGTGTACTTTTACCGGAACCCGATTGCCCCACAATAGCAATGGTTTTACCTTTCGGTATTTTGAGGTTAATGTTTTTCAAAGCATAGCCGCTATCGCCGCGCAGATAAGCAAAACCTACATTCTTAAATTCAATTTCATTTTGGAATGTGTTTATAGCACGCGGGTTTGCAACTTCCGTTACGGTTATTTCCGCATGTAATATTTTATCAATACGTTCTAACGAAGCCAATCCTTTTTCAATATTATAATATCCGGTAGAAAAAGCCTTGGCCGGGGCCATAACTTGAGAAAATAAGATAATATAGGTAATAAATACGGCTCCATCTAACAGATGACTGGAACTCCATACCATGTGTCCTCCAATATAAATCAATATAGCCGATACTATTGAAACCAATACTTCTGTAAGCGGAGATGCAAGGTCAGTACGGCGATACACACGGTTCATAATGGCCGTATATCTGTTATTCTCCTCCCGGAACTTGGTATGAATTATTTTTTCAGCCGTAAATGCCCTGATAATGCGAATACCGCCAATAGTCTCTTCTATCATAGAAAAAAGAACCCCCATGGAACCTTTCGATTTGGATGAGCTTTTACGCAAGGTCCCTCCAACCTTATAGATAAGAAAACCTATTACAGGTAAAAGACATATTGCCACAAGGGTAAGATGTGGACTCAAAATAACAAGAGATACAATAATAAAAATTATGTTAAGGGGGTTAACGCTTATCATTTCCAGCGATTGCATAACAGACCATTCAATTTCAGTAAGGTCGTTTGTCATGCGTGCCATAATATCGCCTTTCCTTTCGGCTGAATAGTAAGAAAGCGGCAAAACCAATATCTTATCATAAATTTCATTGCGCAAATCTTTTATAACCCCATTACGGATTGGAGCCATGTTGTATACCGCAATATAACGGAACAAATTTTTAAGTAACATCATGGCTACAAACCCTACGCAAAGCAATATAAGGACATATTGCACCCCATATTCTTTAGAAAGGTTTTGTATATAATATTTTGAGATGTCAGACAGGTATGTTCCGCTAATATGGAATTCAGGTTTAGTCAAAATATCCACTCCTTTGCCTGCAGAATCTTTAGAAGGAAAAAGAACATTTAAAAATGGGATGACAGCCACAAGGGAAAACACATTAAATACGATGGATAACGCATTTGCTATTACGTTAATAGCAGCATACTTCTTATAGTTTTTAAGGTAACGGAGTATTTTGCCTAAGCCTTTCAATTAAATAGAGTGTGTGCTGATTTGGGTTGCTAAGTTATAATTTTAAAAGACGTATAGCTATAATAATGTTTTAACTATTCAAAATATAGCGGTACTTTTGTGCCATTCCCCATTTATTTTTGTTATGCAATTTTAAGTATTTAAAAATGCGCTCTCCGCTGCTATTCAAATTCAGGTTAACCATCCTATTTTCATTTATTTGTGCAATAAATGCTTTTTCTCAGCTCAATGTGCATGCATATGAAGAAGAGGCCAGAAAGGAGATGGATAACAAAAACTATTTTGAAGCAATACAAAAACTGGATGTCTGCATTGAAGTAAGGCCAAACGAATATGTTGCTTATTTTTACAGAGGGGTATGTAAGTACTACCTGAATGACAACCTGGGGGCTGAACTGGACCTGAACAGTGCAATGTCGGCCTATAATCCGCTACTTTATGATACTTACCACTACAGAAGCCTTGTTAAATACCGCCTGGAAGATTTTGAAGGAGCTATAAAGGATATTGACCATGTTATTAAGGAAGAAGGAAATGATCCGCTTTTATATGTAGAAAGAGGCTTTTTTAAACTCTCCGACCAAAATTTCAATGGTGCAGTAAGCGATTGCAATACTGCCCTCCGTATGCACTACGCAGGCGAAAACGTATACTTATGCAGGGGTATGGCAGAAAACGCCCTCACCAAATACGACAGCGCATTGATAAACTACAACATAGCCCTGAAGCTTAATCCTAAAGATATTGATGTACCTGTAAGGATTGGTGTTACCGATTATAATCTGGAAAAGTACAAAGAGGCAATAGCGGAGTATACTCAGGCCCTGAAAATAGATTCCACTTATACACTGGCCTATTATAAAAGAGCAGAAGCCAAAATAAAGCTTGAGGATGATGAAGGTGCCATTAATGATTTTACTATGGTTGTCTCTTATGACCCGATGAATGCCCTTGCTTACTATAACAGGGCAGCCCTGGAAGGAAATAAAAATGAGTATAAAGATGCCATTGCCGATTTTGACAAAGTATTAACGCTAAGTCCCAAAAACATTGAGGCCCTGATGAACCGGGCTAAATTAAAATCTCAAACTAAGGATTACAGGGGTGCCCTGGCCGACTATAATACCACTATCGAATTGTATCCTAATTTAGTGGAAGCATACTATGAAAGAGCGCAAATAAAAGAAAATTTAAAAGATCGTGTCGGAGCCCGTGAAGATTATAAAATGGGTAAGTATATGAGCGATTTGAGCCGTTTTAGCGATACATTGCAACGGGCGAAAGATTCAACCAAACTGATGCGCCTTATGGCACTCAACGCTGATTTTAACAGTAGCGCTCAAAAATTATCAGATACGGCCAATACTGATCTTAGGCCTCTATTTTATATCAAGGTTAGCAGTGGCAATCATGAAAAAACCGATTGTACTGCCCTATTCTTCGCAAAAAGTAAAAAGGTATATCCCCATTTTTGCCTGACTAACAAAAATCCTCTACCCGAAAATAATCCGGGTGAATCTCCACAAGTCACGGTGAAAGATAGTACCAAGCAACCCGAGGGATTACTTCAAAAAGCAATAAGCGAAACAAACATGCAGTTATTTAATGCCGCCATAACAGACTATAATAAAGTTATAACGCAAGATACCGGTTCTGCAATAGCCTATTTTGCCCGTGGAATTGATATATGCAAGGAAACGGAAATACTTGGCCAACTGAATCAAACTGAACCGGACATTTATGTAAACAAAACATACCGGATAGTTAACAATCCTACAACTGACAAATATCAAAAATCCCTTGCTGATTTTACAAAAGCGATTCAGTTGGAGCCGGACTTTGCTTTCGTATACTATAACAGGGCCTATGTAAAATATAAATTGAACGATTTTAGGGGTGCTGTAGACGATTACAATTATGCCATCCGGATTAATCCGGACTTTACAGATGCCTATTACAACAGGGGATTATTGCTTTTTTGCCTTTATGATAAGATTGACGCCTGCGAGGATTTTAGTAAAGCCGGGGAATTAGGGCTAACGGAAGCCTATCTTGTTATCAAAAAATACTGCGACCAAATAAAATGAACTACCTCTACTACGTCCTTTTTTTTGAAAACGCCATCTTATATTAAATATTTACATACTTTTGTCCCTCACAATAAGTAAAGTGACGCAGATAACAACACATACACCCTTTAATAATCCCAGCTGGCATACCGGTATGTGGAATATTCCCGCGTGCGGTATGATGATGCACTGCTACGGTTATTGCAGTTAAGGCAATAGCAAGTTCCCCTTCCTAGTTTTCCGGTCTTTTTTATTTCTAATTCTTTACTTATGTTACGCGTATTTAATACTGTACTTCAACAATTGAACAACCTGGTGGTAGTAATTGACTCCGATGGAGAAGTGGCTTATGTAGGCCCTTCGGCAGAACGTATGCTGGGCTTTAAAACCGGAGAACTATTAGGTGATAAATGGTATGTAAAAACCTGTAATAATATTGCTGATCCCGAGCAGCGTAAAACAGAAGTCAATCATTTGCTCAGCCAAGTGGCTGCCGGAAAATCTATTATTACCCCTATAGAACATAAGATAAATACGGCCACCGGAGATCCGCGCTGGTTCTTATGGAACCTTTCTGCCGGGCCGGATGGATCATTGGTAAAGATAGGCTATGATATAACCGAGCGCAAGCAAAAAGAACAGGAGATACTTTCAAAGAACCGGGAACTGGTGGACCGTAACCGGGAAATATTCGAAAGCCTGGAATATGCACGCAACATACAGCAGGCCATATTACCTTCGGCTGAAAAGCTGAAAGGAGTTTTTTCGGAAGCGTTTACATTATACCAGCCTAAAGATGTGGTTAGCGGTGATTTTTATTGGGCTCATACCGAGGGGAATGTCTCCTATGCTGCTGTGGTTGATTGTACGGGGCATGGAGTACCCGGTGCACTCATGACTATTATGGCTAATTCTTTGCTGAAAGATATTGTGATAAAACGGAAAATAACCGAACCCAAAGACTTGTTAAATACGCTGGACGATGATTTGCAGCAAATAATAAACGCTCCGGGTACCAAGGTTAAAACCAACGATGGCATGGATATAGCCTTTTGCAAGTATGATAGAACAGCAGGGCTTATAACATACGGAGGCGCGTTAAGGCCATTGATAGTAGTGAGTGACGGTGTAATAACTGAATATAAAGGTTCGCGCTACCCAATAGGTTTTTACCACAACGTGGTTAAACAGTTTGAACAAGTAAACATACCGGTGAAAACAGGTGATTTGATTTACATGTTCTCAGATGGCTATGCCGACCAGTTTGGAGGAGAAGAAGGTAAAAAATTCAATAAAAAGAATTTTAAGGAACTGTTATTGTCCATCAATGATATGGAATTGGAAGTTCAACGTTCCTTTTTAGAATACTCCTCACTTAACTGGAAGCAAAAAGAGCCGCAGACAGACGATATACTGATTGCCGGATTTAAAATTTAGGTGCTCATTATCAACCGCTAATAGGATGCACTGCAAAAAAAATCAGCCACAACCGGGAAAAGTGTAGTATATTTGTAAGGTAAACTAACAAGTTTAGGTACTAAGTTACATTACATATATGAATTCATCTGAATTATCCTCTTCTTTACGTACAGTGGTTTCCAACCTGCATAAAGGCCTGCGAAAACAAGCTGATTCGGTTAAGGAATACTCTATGACTGAAGTCGAAACAATAGGACATTTATTTCGTTCCCCTTCCCTCCTACCCACTGAACTAGCTGCTTTAACAAGGATCACAACCCAATCCATGTCGCAGATTTTGAAAAAATTAGAGGAGCAAGGCATCACTAAAAGAACCCCGTCTAAAAAAGATAAACGCAAAGTATATATCTCCCTCACATCCTTTGGAAAAAAGATGGTGGAGAAGGTAAGATATGATAAAGATGAATGGCTGAAAGGGGCTATTGAAAAATTGCTTACAGATAAAGAAAAGGAATTACTTATAAAGGCTTTACCCGTGTTAGATAAATTAATATAAACCAACTAAAACCAAAAACTATGAAATGGTATCATTATGTATGCGCTTTTTTTGCCGGAGCTTTTTTGGCAAACTTCGTACCTCACTTTATTAACGGAATTTCGGGAAATGCTTTCCCTACGCCCTTTGCTAATCCACCGGGGAAAGGGCTTTCCAGCCCAACCGTGAATGTTTTGTGGGCACTGCTGAATTTATTGGTGGGCTATTTGCTTTTAAAGGTTAGCAAAACAACTGCCCAGCATAAGATTTTACTGATTGTATTTTTCATTGGCATTGTGGTGATGAGTGTTATGCTTAGCTATGCATTTATAGATAAAGCGAAGATATAAGAGATGACTAGAACGTCCATTTTAAACAGGCAATGAAAATAGAAACATTCCGGGCATTTAAGAGCAGGAATTATCGCTTATATTTTACGGGACAATCCATCTCCCTTATAGGAACCTGGATGCAAAAAACAGCAATCCCCTGGGTTATCTATATTGAGACGCATTCCTCCTTTATGCTCGGATTAACCGTTTTTGCAACACAGTTCCCGAGTTTTTTGTTTTCTCTTTTCGGGGGAGTAGTATCTGACAGATATAACCGTTACAAGGTATTACTCACGACACAAGTCCTGTCACTCATACAAGCCCTTTTACTGGCCATACTTGTTTTGCTTAACCATTATACTGTTTGGGAAATACTTATAGTAAGCATATTGCTGGGCATAATCAATGCATTTGATGTTCCCGCCCGCCAGGCATTAGTTTACGATATGGTAGACAATAAAGATGATTTGTCAAATGCTATTGCGCTCAATTCCTCTATGGTGAATCTGGCAAAGATATTGGGGCCTTCATTGGCAGGGCTGGTTTTGGCAGAACTGGGTGCCGGAATATGCTTTATGATAAATGCCATAAGTTTTGTAGCCGTAATAATCTCGCTTTTATTCATGCGGTTCAGCAAGCCAATTCCGCACAATAAATCTAAAAAAGTGATGAGTGAATTAAAAGAAGGCTTTGCTTATTTAAAGGCTACTCCAAGCATTGGCTTGATCATTTTATTTCTTGCTATTGTAAGTTTGCTGGTGCTGCCATATATGTCTCTTTTCCCCATTTATGCCAAAGATATTTTTAGAGGGCAGGCCTCTACATTTGGCTACTTGAGTGGCGCTGTAGGAGTTGGGGCCATTATCGGGACTATTTATCTGGCTTCCTTAAAACCGGGTGCTGATTTGAAGAAGATATTGTTAGCATCTACACTTATCTTTGGCATAGGATTGATCTTGTTTTCACATGTAACCGTTTTTTGGCTCGCGTGTGTATTTGCTGTCATTACCGGTTTTGGAATGATGGCGCAGGTAACAGTCAGCAATACCATAATACAAACTACCGTATCTCCCGAAATGCGGGGCAGGGTGATCAGTTACTTTGCTATGGCCTTTTTCGGTATGATGCCTTTAGGCGCCTTGCTTATTGGTTCTTTATCTGCCCGTATTGGAGCGCCCAATACCATTTTAGCCGAAGGAATTGCGGCCATACTTATTTTCGGTTCGTTTTTATATTTTATGCGGAAAGATATTATCGCTAAAAAAGAAGAACATCACATGGAAGTAAAAGAAATTATCATGGAAAAAATTTAATCATTCACTAACAAAAACCAATTAAAAATGGAAAACAGCACAGCACTTTTAGTAATGGATATGCAGGCGGGAGTAGTTCCTATGTTGCCAAACCCGGGAGAAATTCTTGGCAACGTAAATAAAGCCATATCACGTGCCCGTGAAAAGAAAATTCCGGTTATATATATAGTGGTAGGTTTCAGGCAAGGTATGCCGGAAGTAAATCCCAATAACAAAAGCTTTACAGCAAGTAAGGAAAGGTTTGCCAAATTGAACATGGAAGAATTTATGAAGATTCATCCCGATATAACTCCACAAGCCGGTGAGATTACCGTCACCAAACGCCGTGTAAGCTCATTTACGGGCAGCGATCTGGAAGTAGTATTACGGTCATTGGCTATTCAGCACATAGTATTGGCAGGTATTGCTACCAGCGGTGTTGTACTATCAACCACACGCGAGGCTGCTGACAAAGATTATCGCATAACCATATTATCAGATTGCTGTGCCGATGGAGATGAGGAAGTCCATCGGGTACTTACAACAAAAGTTTTCCCACGCCAGGCGGACGTAATTACTTTAGAGGAATGGTGTAAATAGTAAAACTATTTTGGGAAATTAAAATAGCGGAGCGTACTGAATATTCTCTGCTGTTTTTTCGGTAGTTAATACGGGCCGGGTATAGTAAACTCTTGTTAACAGTATCTTTTATCTGTGTGTTTCCACTTTTGTTACTTTTATACTATGAAATCCGGTGCAAAGTACCTCTTCTTGTTTTTACCCCTTGCTTTTACATGCAGCATTTCTTTTGCTCAAATCCGCATAATTGATTCCCTGCGCCATGTGCTAACCGTTGAAAAAGATGACACCAACAAAGTAAATACCCTAAATGCACTAAGTGACAAGCTGCGGATAACCGGCCAATACGACACCTCCATAATTTGCTCTCAAAGCGCTCAAGCATTAGCAGAAAATTTAGGATATAAAAAAGGGACAGCAGTCAGTATTGGCAATATAGGAAATATTTATTATTCAAAAAGCGACTACCCAAAAGCCTTGGATTATTATTTCAAAGCACTGAAAATATATGAAGAGTTGGAAAATAATACGGGTATAGCAAAAAGCATGAGCAACATAGGACTTGTTTATCAAGAGCAGGGTGATTATCCCATGGCCTTGGATAATTATTTCAAAGCCTTGAAAATGTTTGAAGTCCTGGAAAATAAAAAAGGCATAGCAAATAACACAAACAACATTGGGCTTGTTTATAAGAGCCAGGGTAACAATCCTAAAGCCTTAGACTATTTTTTGAAAGCTTTAAAAATGTATGAAGAGCTGGGGTATAAAAATGGTATAGCATATAATACGGGTAACATAGGAAATGTGTATGAAGCGCAGGGTGAATATTCCAAAGCCTTAGACTACTATTCACAAGCACTGAAAATGAATGAAGAACTGGGTGATAAAAATGGCATAGCAGTAAACACAGGTAATATAGGAGTTATCTATAAAGAGCAGCACGACTACCCCAAGGCATTAGATTATTATCTAAAGGCCCTGAAAATGAATGAAGAATTAGGAAATAAGACCGCAACAGCATATAACAACAGCAACATTGGGAGTCTCTATAAAACGCTGGGTGACTACCCAAAAGCCTTAGACTGTTTTTTAAAAGCTTTAAAAACAGATGAAGAATGCGGAGATAAAAACGGTATAGCGACAAACACCGGCAATATTGGAGCCATGTATTTTTCCCAAAAGAACTATAAGGAATCAGAGCAATATACCCTACAGTCTCTTACATTAGCTAAAACCATTGGCGCACTTGATATATTAAGCGATGACTATAAAAACCTGAGTGATTTATATGCTGAAACAGGCCGCTGGCAAATGGCTTTTGACAGCTACAAAAACTATTCTGTTACAAAAGATTCGCTTACAAATAAAGAAAAAAGTGAACAACTGGGAAAATTAGAGGCTCAAGCGGAGGACGATAAAAAATTTGCATTACAGCAGGCCGATGAAGAAAAGAGAGCAGCCCTTGCAGAAGAACAAAGTAAAATACAAAAAAACATTCTTTTGTTTGTTATTATCCTTGCTGTTGCTATTGCATTGATAGCTATATTGATATTCCGCAGCCTAAAAATGACACGCAAACAAAAGGCTTTAGTGGATGAAAAAAATAAAGAGATAACAGATTCCATAACCTATGCTAAACATTTGCAGGAGGCCATACTACCGCCTCTAAGCCAAATATCCGGGCAGTTTCCTCAGTCGTTTGTTTTATATAAACCCAAAGATATTGTAGCAGGTGATTTTTATTGGCTTGAAAAAACAAGTGATACGCTTTTAATTGCCGCTGCCGATTGTACCGGGCATGGAGTGCCAGGAGCAATGGTAAGTGTGGTATGCTCTACTGCTTTAAACAGGGCCGTAAAAGAATTTCATATTGCCGAAACTGGTAAAATACTTGACAAGGTGCGGGATTTGGTTTTAGAAACTTTTGAAAAGAGCGAGAACAATGTTCAAGACGGAATGGATATTTCGCTTTGCTCAATAAATACACATACGAAACAAATACAATGGAGTGGGGCAAATAATCCATTATGGTATTTAGAGAACAATGAATTAAAGGAAATAAAAGCGGATAAACAACCTATCGGCAAAACGGATAACCCTATGCCCTTTAATACATGCACCATCCAACTTCAAAAGGGTGATACGCTGTATCTCTTTACCGACGGTTATGCCGACCAATTTGGAGGCCCGAAGGACAAGAAGTTTAAATATAAGCCATTAAAAGAAGCAATAGTAAGCCTGGCAACCCTGAGCATGGAAGAACAAAAGCAAAAACTAAATGCCGTTTTTGAAGATTGGAAAGGCAAACGGGAGCAAACCGATGACGTTTGCATGATTGGGATACGCTTATAAAATAAATAATCCCTTATTTATTCAAGAAACTTCATGTCTTCTTCTGACAATTTTATATCAGCAGCTTTTACGTTCTCTTCAAAATGCTTCAGCGATGAAGTGCCGGGAATGGGCAATATCCATGGGGAACGATGCAACAACCAGCTTAAATTTATTTGGGCCTCAGTTGCATTATATTTTTTTGCTATTGTTACTATCCGGCTATCCTTTTTAGGCATTGATTGAAATAAGGAGAAGTAAGGAACTAAGGGTATGCCATTTTTCTCACAGACCGCAAGCACCTCTTCCCCACCCCTGGTTTCTCCGCCATGTGCAAGTTGTATGGATTTGCGCTGTGCATGTCCATACATATTTTCAACAGTTGCAATGGAGCCCATCTTCATGGCTGCGTGCAGTTCATCGGGGCTTACATTACTCACGCCGACATGCAATATTTTGCCCTCTTTTTGCATATCAAACATAGCATCCATTGATTCTTTAAAAGGTACATCTCCGCCTGCAATAACCCTGAAATGAACAAGGGTTATCTGTTCCAATTTCAGGGTGCGCAAATTATTGTCTATGCTGCTGCGTAAATTCTCCGGCCGATTAAATGGAACCCAGCTTTTGTCAGGCTTTCTTGCCCCTCCCACTTTAGTACATATTACCAAGCCTGCCGGATATGGATGAATTGCTTCTTTTATCAACCGGTTAGTTACATCCTCTCCATAATAATCGGCAGTGTCTATAAAGTTAATCCCGCTATTTATAGCTTGCTTTAATATTTGTAAAGCCTCGGGGCGGTTTGCAGGCTCACCCCAAATACCTTGACCGGTAAGGCGCATAGTGCCATACCCCATACGATTAACAGTTAAAGGCTTTTTGCTCTTTCCGGCTATTGTAATTTCTTGGTTGTTCATATTAAATTATTTTGTAGTTATATTTTTACTGCATAAATCTTATCGAGTTCTTCGCGATTCACGGCTCGCTTTAAAACTTTTTTTGCTTCCGCTTTATTTTGGAGCAAGGTCACCATACCAATATGCTGAGGTAACTCCGCCATCCATCAGGAAATCACTGCCGGTAATAAATGCACCTTCCGTGCCCATAAGAAGAGCGCCAATGGTTCCCACTTCATCGGGAGTTCCGGCTCGTCCTGCCGGACATTTTTCAATCATATTGCGGTAACCTTCACCGCGTGGGCCGGTCAGCTCATCCTTGGCCAGAGGTGTAATTATAATCCCCGGACTAATGGTATTGATTCTTGCACCCCGCTTGCCCCAACGGACAGCTTCCGCCATTACCCGCAATGAATTTGCACGTTTGGAAACTTGATAAGCATGTAATGTGTCTTTAATTTTATCAGGTTGAAGCCATGAAAGCGCGAGGAGCTTTTCAACGGGAGTTGTAGCCAGTTCTTTATCCTCTTCAGGTGTTAAGGCCGGAAGACGATGCCCCGATTGTGAAGCAATTACAACGCCCGAGCCTCCTTGTGCAATTACATTTCCAAATTCTTCCAGTACAAGTGCAGTTCCATAGAGGTCTACTTTAAGAACAGCCTCCTTAGGTGCTTGTGAGGGAGAAACCCCCGCTGCATGAATCAGCCCGATAATGTTTCCAAGAGAAGCAGCCATATCTACAAGCGCCTGCACTGATTTTCGGGATGAGACATCTACAGTGGTTGTACTGACCTCAAATCCGGCTTCGCTTAATATCTTAGCTGCTGCTTCCGCATTTTCCTTGCGAAGGTCGGCCAATAAAACATGTTTCCCCGCACTTACGCGCCGTGCAATAGCCTGACCTATTGATCCGGCACCAATGACTACAATTACATTTTTCATATTATTTATTCACGTTGTTATACTCTTCGTCCGTTACCGGAGCCAGCCAGTCCGCAGGCCCTTGCTTGCCAATGTTGGTAATGGCAATGTGTGTCATGCTGCTATTTTTTGATGCTCCATGCCAATGTTCTATGTGAGACGGAATCATAACAACATCTCCTTTTACGATAGTCCTTGCCGGTTTACCTTTTTCCTGATAAAATCCTTTGCCGTCAATAACAAGTAGAATCTGCCCCAGCGGATGCGTGTGCCAGTTGGTGCGGCTGCCGGGCTCAAACGATACACTTCCTGCTGTAAAGGTTCCGGTTTCATCTTTAGGAACGAGAGGATAGAGCCAGGTTGTTCCTGTAAAATAATCGGGTGATGTTTTTTCTCCTTTGGGGAAGATGGGGTTTTCTGATGTACTCATATTATCTATTTTTCTGATTTATATATCGAGCTTCCTACCGGATATCCATTTCACCATCTCGGGATCTCTATGGTCAAAGAAAGAACTTGTTTTAGTATCCAGGCCTGCAATGGCATTCATATCTTCTGCGCTTAATTCAAAATCAAGCACATTTATATTTTCTGCCATTCTTTCTTTATGGGTTGATTTTGAAAGTGCGACAATTCCACGTTGTGTTAACCAACGTAAGATAACCTGGGCGGGGCTTTTCCCAAACTTTTTACCAATAGTCAGAAGCACATGATTCGTAAAGATGTTGTTCTTTCCTTCAGCAAAAGGAGCCCATGCTTCCGTTTGAATATTATTTGCCTGTAAGAATTTTTGAGATTCAATTTGTTGGTTAAATGGATTCACTTCAATTTGGTTAATTGCCGGAAGCACTTTGTTATTCATGATTAAATCCATCACCCTATCCGGCTCGAAGTTACTAATGCCTATTGCTTTCACCCTACCCTGCTGATAGAGTTCTTCCATGGCACGCCAGGCCCCGTGAATATCCCCATAGGGCTGGTGGATAAGATACAAATCAAGGTAATCTAATTGCAACCTTTTTAACGCTTTATCAAAAGCCAGTTTTGTTTTTTCATATCCTGCATCTTGTACCCATAACTTACTTGTAACAAATATATCTTTTCTATCAACTCCGCTTGCCTTTAATCCACGGCCTACAGCTTCCTCGTTCAAATAAGATGCGGCAGTATCAATTAGCCGGTAGCCTGTTTGGATAGCATCTATAACGCTTCTTTCGCATTCCTTTAGGTCTTTAACCTGGTATACACCGAACCCCAGAATGGGGATTTCTATTCCGTTGTTTAATGTTACTGTCTTCATTTTTGTTTCCATAATTATTTTTTATATAAACATTTTAGTAATGACAAAGGCCTCTATGGCTAAAAATACGAGGGCTGTTATAAATCCTTCATTGAGTTTTTTGAGTGAAAGATTTATGAATATGGATTGTATTTCGACAAGTGCCCTTATACCGGTGATCATTACAATTGCATGCGGGGTACCTATGGCAGCAACTATAAGCAGCCCTATTCCTATGGCAAGGTTTCTCGATGCGTATTCGTACCCTGCATACCTGGCCCCTTTTCCTTTTACATCTATTCCTTCGGTACTGTTTTCAAAAATTTGAGAAGTCTTGAAGTAGCCTACCACTCCATAACCCACATTTGCTAAGGCAAATGCTCCGGCAACAACTCTTACATACATGGGGACCATATTCGTATCTATCATGGTGATTTATTTTATTATTCAGGAACGAAGTTAGGAAATTATATTCTACCGGTAGGTATGACTCTTAGCAGGCAAGGGAAACTAAATTCACTCCTAAAATATAAACGGTATTAGTCGTTTAACACGCTTAGAATATTCAACATATTGTTCCGGAAATTGCTGGCGCATGAGCTCCTCTTCCTTCCTGATTTTAAGAAGATGCGATACCATAACAATCCCTAACGCAATAAACCCTTTCAATTCCCCGAAAACAATTGCAGGCCCCAAAATCATTAACTCAAACCCGGTGTAAATAGGGTGTCTTACAATTTTATACGGGCCGCTCTGAATTAATTCATGTTCCTTTTTCAAGGTAATTTTGGCGCTCCAGTTTTCACCTAAGGTTTTGCGCGCCCAAATAGCAAAAGAAACTCCCGAAATGCAAATTAAAGCACCTGCAATTCCTGAAAAATCTCCAACCGGAATCAGCTGATAGCCCAGAAATCCTATTCCAAAATATGGGATATATACTGCGCCTAAACTAAAAAACACAAAAAACAAATACACCATTCGCGATAGCTTGTCTTGCTCATATACGGTTGTTTTTACCTTTGGTGACATTACCCGCCAATAGGCGAAAAAACTGCACCAACATAAAACAGTTATCCACATATAATAGTTACTCATAAATAAAATTATTTGGGGTGCTAAGTTATCATTTATATTGGTGAAGAATTAAGGGCAGCTTATAAGCTACTAGCTCACCCACCAAGGCAGACGGGCACGAGTGTGCTTTACAAATTAAAAACCTTTGCCAAATGTGTCGGATAATCTTTGAGAGTTTTTACTATATCCCCATTTTTAAAAATATCAAAGCAGTTATACTCGGGCATTATATCATATCCGCAAAAAAGGTAGTTACTTGTGATGTTAAGAAAAAGATCTGCTGAACTTTTGCCTTTAAACAATTGCTGGTCAGGATTATTAAAAGCTTCTGCCGGAGCATTCCATGTGGCACAGACCATGAATTTTCTTCCTTGCATGTGTCCACCTGTGCCATATTGCTTAGCCGGATTTTCTCTTGTTCTTCCATCATTATCGAGAAGTTTCTTATTAAACAACCCGCAGTTGAACACCTCGTCAACATACTTCTTGTATATCCAGGGAGCGCCAAACCAATTCACTGGCGTTTGCAAAATAACTATCTCTGCTCCTGAATGTTTTTCTACTTCGTCCTCAACATTATAACCTTTTTCAACTGTAGTTTCTGATATCTCAAATGATTTTAATAAAAAAAAGTCCTTTGCAATCTGAACAAATGAATTGTTTAATTTTCCCTCTGACCAGTTTGGATAGGTTAAATGTGTATTGATAAGCAGTACTTTTTTTGTCTTTTCCATGATCTTGTAACTTTATTTGTTTATTGCCTTTATTTCAATAAAATGCCGGTTTATCTCCCTCGGTGTTTGGTTTGTTCACTCCCAAATTACTCCGTACTTCTGACGATGGGTGTTCAATTAGTTTTACTATAAGTGCAGCAACGCTCTTTCGTGATACTTCTGTACCTTTAAATGGCATGCCTTTTTTTGTTGTCTCATAATCAACTTCATTATAATCCGTTAACCATGCAGGTCTTATAATAGTATAGTCGAGGTCAGATGCCTCAATAATGTCCGCTGCTTTTCTATATGGACCAATGGTCATGTCGCCAATCTCACGTTTATTCCATTTACCAAACTCTCCGGGTACTTCATCGTAAATGCCAAGTGAACAAATAAAGATTAAACGCTTTACCCCTGTCGCTTTCATTGCTTCTACAATGCTCTTTGCTTGCTTATCTAATTCTCCTGTAAGGTTTGCATAAACAAGATGCTGACCTTGCAGGGCTTCTTTTAATTTCTTACTATCTAAAACATCCCCTTCAATTACATGCGCATTGACTGTTTCTTCTTTCTTCAATTTACGCGCTTTACGCAGGAATAATGTCAGTTGAACATTTTTATCTTCCAAAAGCATCTTAATTGCATATTGCGCAATTTGCCCGTTTGCACCTAATATCAAAACATTTGTTTTTGCCATGCAGTTTTATTTTTGACACCGCAAAATTAGATGACATCATCAAAGCGCTAGGGTAAATACTACCAGAAAGAAGGAAACAAATTACTGTTAACAAAAAACGCCTTTTTTAAAGGCGTTGGTACCTTTAGTGCTTGTTGGCTGCTTGCAGCCTGTATTCTTTAGGACTAAGATTAACTTGTTTTCTGAAAAATTTTGCAAAGTAGTTTGGGTACTCAAAACCGAGTTCGTAAGCAATTTCTGTATTGTTCAAATCACTTCTTTGTTCAAGCATTTCTTTTGCTTTTTCAATAACAGATTCGTGAATGCTTTCAATCGCTGACTTTTGAGTAAGGTGTTTAACAATGTCGCCAAGATAGTTAGGAGTTAAGCGCAGTTCATCGGCAAAATATTGAACAGTCGGAAGATGATTGACGGGCTGATTGTAATAATCTTTGAGGAGTTGCTGAAAGCCTGATAGTATGGAATTGTATTGTTTAGGGTTTGTAGAAAATTGTCTTTTGTAAAATGCTTCTACCAACGAAACCAAGACATGCACATAAGAAAGGAGAACACCATAATGGCTTTGTCTTTTGTCACTATATTTCAGCATCAGGTCAAAAATCGTTCTTATCTCTTGCTCTTCCTTTTTTGTTAATTGCAATGCTTCATGCTCGCCATAATCAAGATAGTTTTTGAAAAGGAAACGATTTTCATCAATTAATTTTCTGGAGAGTTGCACATACATTCCATTGAACGTAGGCTCTACATCCCAACCCTGTGGTCGTTCTGGGCTATTAAAGAAAACGGCTGTTATGGGCTCGGGATTCTTTGGGTTAAAGTCGGAAGCAAATTTGTCAATGAAATTGCTTTTGATGGAAATGCGATAAAAATCAAGCGACACCGGTTCAGATTGCAAACGCATCTTAGGGACATCATAATAACCAATGTCAATATTGCTGTCCAATGGCTTGGGCAACCCTAAGTAGGCATTATACGATTCAAAGTCTCGAAATATCCTCATCTTGCAAAATTACTATTAAATTAGCTATTCCTAATTCCCGCAAACTTTAAACACCATAAATTATACTTATCAACCCATAAGTCATTGACTTTTTCCCAACCACTTTCTCATACACTATTTTAAATAAATGCTTTGGAAGAAGAATTTAAAACAAATGATCTAGTTTATCGTCTTACCAGCTATCCCCTAAAATTATTAAACGCTATAAAAAATGGATACCCCCGGATTTGTTGAAGAAACTGTACACGAGAAAAAATTACCGGAAGTTGATTCCTGCAAAGTGCCTGTGTGCTCTTGCACAAACCACTCCGCCAATGGACCTGAAGACTGCTGTAAAAGCGGAGCTTTTCTGGTTCCTCTTTGTATAGTTATATAACTCTTAAGGTCTCTTATTTATAGTAACTTCGGTTATTTTACAAAGCCTCTCAACGAGGCAAGTCATTCCTATTTATTTCAAAAGTCATTGACTTTTTATGAATATTCAAAATAAATGCTACAGGGGCATGCGTTTTGCAAAAGTGTAAAAAGTGTAAAATATAAATGAACACAGTTTCAATATTAGGTGAAAGTCATTGACTTTTTAGAAAAATACTTTTTCGTACAGTATTTTTATCTTGAAGTAGAACAAGCAGAGAAATACAGGACAGATTGAACGAGGAAAAGGAGAAAGAAGAGTATTGATATCTACCTTCTATTAATATTCAGTTAACAATAAGATAACAGGCCATGGCTTAGTATAAGGCTTATTTTCGGAGATTGGTAAATTAATTACCCCGGAATATGAAAAGTAAAAACATTTTATTATTAGTTCTTTTTGTCTTTGATCTATTTAATGCAGGCGCCCAAACCCAATACATACACATGGGAACCTCTACCGATCTTTTAAACGGAATAACCGTTACCTGGAACGGACAAGGAACAGCCGATTCCATAAAATGGGGCTATACTCCAGCTTATGAAAAAGGCCAGTTCTTAGCATCAAGCAGGGCTAATGTCACGTTTACAGGCAATTGGTTTTACTACAACTTTGGTAACGGAATTACCCCCTCTGCCACTATTTACTATCAAATAAAAGATTCGCATACTGCCATCTGGGGCGGACAGCAAAAATATCATACCGTTGCTGCTATCCCTTCTGATGTTGCAGCTACTGACTTCAGCTTTGCAACTACGGGAGACAGCCGCGATGCAACAAGCGAGTTTACTACCATTGCCAATTCAATTAATGCGAAAAACCCTGATTTTGTTCTATTCGCCGGAGACCTCACCCACCATGGAAATGTGGCTGCGGAGTGGACCACCTGGCTTAACAGTGTAGATACACTTGTTTACAACAAAATACTATTCCCCTGTATGGGGAACCATGATGCAGAAGCTCCTGCCAACTATTTAAACACGTTTGACCTGCCTGTAAACGGCGATGGTTCCGATTATAATTTTTACTCATTTACTTATGGCAACACCCTGTTTATAGTTCTTAATTTTGAGTACGGCGCTGTAGCCCCTAATAATCCTGCTGATTGGACCGCACAAACCACCTGGATGAGTAATTTACTAAGCACCACTGATACGAATAAAATTAAATGGAAAGTTGTAATGTGGCATGAACCTTACTATACGGTAGGCTCCAGTGTTGGCGATATGACCTACGCAGGCTGGTGGCCGGTATTCGACCAGTATGGTGTTGATCTTGTAATAAATTGCCACGACCACGACTACCAGCGGTTTAAACCCATTAACCAAAGTGTAAGCTTATCAGCACCTGTAAGCAAGTATGGAAGCGCAACAGGTGATGGAAGGTGCGAAATTGTATGTGGTGGTGCCGGTGCCCCGCTTGATGGGCAAACTGTTTTCAGCAGTCCTTTTATACAAACATTTCAATCGGTAAACCACTTTGTTGTAGTTAATGAAACAGGCTGCCAAAGCAACTATACAAAAATGCATATTACCACCTATAACGATGCAGGAACCTCCATACTTGATTCTGTGACCTTGGTTAAACCATGTGCAACAACCGGTATTAACTCCGTTTCCGGGACATCAAACGCTATCCACGTGATTCCTAATCCGGCCTCCGGCGAGATAGCCTTACAATATACGTCGGCAATGGAGGGCAATGCCACTATAAGAATTTGTAATGAACAGGGGAAAACCGTAAAAACGTATACGGTAAAAAAAGAGAATACTTATTTAGAATACAAATGCAATATATCGGGCTTTACGAAAGGCATTTATATTCTTTCCGTTAGTATAGGTTCGCAGCAAGATGATATAAAGTTTATAGTAAACTAAACGGATGTTACTTCCCAACTTTGTAAATGGGCCTGAAACGTAATGCGCTCCAGGTATCATCAATAGAAATAGCAGTTACTGTTGTGATACCATATTCCTCCCCAGTTACACGAATGGTATCGCGGTTAATGTCTGTTTAAATTTTGGAACCTCCCTTGGGATAAGCAAACCACAAAACACTGTCGGGTTCAATATTTTTCAAATCGTTCTTTAGAAAGCCCAAATACTCCTTGTTGTTATTGATAAAGACGAGTGTGTTTTTGCTTTTTGCCGGCTTATCAAAACTTGTTTTAAAACCAAGCTTTACAAACTCCTTCTCAATTGCCGGGGGTGCTTTAAGAACAATTCCTTTATCCTTAAACTTACATTTTTTAATGATGTCCTGCAAATACGGGAAAGGGTTTAGTGTATTTGTTCCCTAATTGTTTCGGAAACATTTCTAAATCCTACCACCATCATTTCGCAGCCATTTTCCCATTTAGAGCCGCCTTTGGGAGGTACCTGATAGTACACATAGTATGTTCCGGGCTTAGCTATTTTAACCCAGGTATGCGTATCTACAGCATTATCATAAATGGTTCTTTTACCTGCTGCACGGATGCCCCTGTCATATATAACGATGTGAACGTTCTCATCAAAACCCGAATTGGTAAAAAGAAGTATGTATCTGAAACCGGAACGGGCAGTAAAAGCCACCTGAATGGTAGAAGGGTCGGACTCAAAATTGATTTGATTGTACACCTGGCTATCGTAATCATAGTCATAAACATTCATAGTGTCTTTACACCTGTTGGCCATTTGATGGGGATAGCACTGTGCAAATATCTTATCTGTGTTTAAAGAAAAGTAAACAAAAAAACAAACGAAAAGAAGCTTTTTATTCATGGTGGTCATACGTTATATTTCTTAGTATTATATATTTTTTAGGATGCTATAAATTTATTTCTTAATTCCTTAACAGCCTTATTTATTTGGCTTAAATGGTCAGGTGTAAGCATCAAAGGTTTGTCTTGTACCTTACTTTTTACTTCATCAAAGGAGTTGTATAATGTTGTTAATTCCTTTAATTTAGTAATAAGCCCCGCAATGTTATTGTCAAACGACTGGTTTTTGGTCAAAAGTTTTGAAAGTCCGTCCATAATATCCATTTGCTCCTCTACAAAAGCACTTTCACCCGGGCTTTTTTCTTTTTCATAACCACTGCATCCTATATACATGCTTTCTACCAATGCACCGGAAAAGGCTATTGAGTTAATGTATTTTTGATTATTTTCTTCCAGGTATGTATCAATGCCCATCTGTAATTCGCCAATTAAAGAAGCAAGCGAATCCGGAATACTCATATTGTTCTGGAATCTTTGTACAAATGAACTTGACTTGAAAATGTTACCAAAACCAAGCTGATCCGCTAAAACTTTTACTTCGTTCAGATATTTGGTGGCATCGTCATTCTGCTTGTTAATCAAGCAATAGGAAAGATCCGTACTGTAAATACCCAGATTAATTGCCATTTGATAATGCGAACTAAATTGAGCCGCATTTTTAACCGGAGAACAAATATCGGGCATATACTTAAACCCTGAACTCCTGACCATAATGGATGCTAATTGTAAAGGGGAAGGAAGAACATAGTTATCTGTGTCCGGCCCCGGCTTAGCCTTACTTGCTTGGGCCAATGAGTCGGCGGTTTTCGCATCGGATGTGCCGCTTTGATTGTTTTGGCAGGAAGAAAATGCCAGTGAAACTGCAGCCAGCAGGCAAATTTGAAATTTTATTTTTTTTACTTTCATAATATTATTTGCAATGATACAAATTATCTTTGTCCCCATATACTATATATGGACTTAGGCACAAATATAGAGGTTAAACACTAATAAAAAGCAATCTATTTGAAATGTCTGCAAAAATGATTGATAATGAATGGTTTTATGGTGTAAGAAAAGATTTTGTAGATTTGAAAATCAAAACTTGAAGCCGACGCAGTTAAACGCCATTATAAAACCCTGAAAAAACTAACACACAAAAAGCAAATAACACATGAAAAAAATTCTAATCCTTTCACTCACTTTCTCATTTGCATCCACAGCCTTTGCACAAGCCGACACCAGCAACGCCAACCAAATGGTTAACGGACTTCCGGAAGGCAAATGGATTCAATATTTTGAATATAGAAAAGGTGTTGAAGTTGGATCCGAGGACCATTCTTCTCCTTTTTACAGGGTCACTATGTATGCTGCAGGCAAGCATACCGGAACAGTTAAAGAATACTATAGAACCGGAGAATTGTGGTACGAAGCCTTTTATAACAGCGATTGGACAAAAATAGTTCAGAAGGATTACTATGCCGACAATAAATTGATTCTTAGGGATTCTATGGTGGATGATAAAAATAAGAAAATAGAAACATACTACGGCAATGGAAAACTAAATGCGCAATTTGTAATTACCATTGATCCATTAGGAGATTGTAAAGTGGATCTTCAAAACCCGGATGGAGACCTGGGTTTGGAAGTAACCGGTTTTATAAGCGCAGACATTCAACAATATGATGAAAACAGCGGGTACATAAAAATGGCATGGGTTTATAAGTATGACCAAAAGAGCACTGAAAAATTCACCCTGGAGGGTAATAAACTATGGTCATTACTGGTAAAAAACATTAAAGCCAAGGTGGAAAAAACGTATTATGATAATGGAATACTTAAAACTGAAACTCCTTGGTCAGATGGGGTGATTTATGGAGTAGTTAAAGATTATTACGAAGATGGCACCATAAAAAGTGAAGCGGCACTTGCCCACAAACGATTAAACGGGCTTACCAAGCAATATGACAAAAATGGCAAAATAGTTTCTGAAACCCCTTATGTAGATGGAGCAATTATGGGGGTTGTAAAACACTATTATCCTAACGGAGTTTTAGAAAGTGAAACATCTTATTATGAAAATAACCAGGTTGGAGACCCGGTATTGTATGATGTAGATGGCAAAAAGGTTAAGTAATCGTTAGTCCGGCCCCTATGCCGGCCATAAATTACACTTTCCAGAAAAAATTTATTGATTGATTATCAATTTATTGCCCATGCTATTTTAAAATTAATATACGTAGTCAAATAACTACATGTATATTTGCGTAGTTAAATAACTACACAATGAATTTAAGACGCGACGTATTTCAAGCCATAGCTGACCCTACAAGAAGAGCTATAGTTACCTTAGTAGCCTCGCAAGTGATGACGGCAGGCGCCATAGCCTCCAACTTTGACACAGCCAGGCCAACCGTTTCAAAACACCTGCAAATACTTACCGAGTGTAATTTGCTTCAACAAGAACAGAAGGGAAGAGAAATATATTACAACTTAAATCCTGAAAAAATGCAAGAGATAGCAGACTTTATAGAACCATTCCGCAAAATGTGGGATGACAGATTTAACAAATTAGAAACCGTTTTAAAAAACTTAAAAAAAGATGGAAAATAACAGCAAAACAGAATTTGTGGTGGACTTACAAAACAAAAAAGCTACCATAACAAGAGTATTTGATGCACCGCTTGAAAACGTATGGCGTGCATGGACTGAACGTGATTTATTAGATCAATGGTGGGCGCCTAAACCTTTTATTGCAAAAACAAGATCTATGGATTTCAAAGTTGGCGGGCGTAGATTTTATGCTATGGTAAGCCCGGAAGGACAGGAGAATTGGTCAATCCAAAAATATACTTCCATTAGCCCAAAAACCAATTTCAGAATGTATAGCACTTTTGCAGATAAAGATGAAAACCCTCAATTGCCGGGTTCTGATTGGGATGTGACTTTTAGCGAACAAAATGGAACGACAAAGGTCTGTATTATTATTACAAATGAATCTCTCGACCGTATGAAGAAGATGATTGAAATGGGCTTTGAAGCAGGGCTTACTGCTACACTTGGAAGTCTTGAGGAATTGTTACAAACATCCAAATAAAATAAACTTTAAAAAAATAAAACATCATGGAACTAAAAACAAAAGTAAATGCCGAAGACGGCAAGCAAGAGTTAATGATTACAAGGGAATTTGATCTCCCGGTGGAATTACTTTTTAAAGCGCATACAGAGCCGGGCCTTCTTGAGCAATGGATGTCGAACCCTTATTCTACTGCTAAAATGCTTAAGTTTGAAGCAAAGAAACATGGCAGCTACCAACAGGAATCAAAAGATGCAAATGGAAACGTGGTATTTAAAGCCAATGGAACATTCCATGAGTTTATCCCGAACCAAAAAATTACCCGCACCTTTGAAATGGAAAATGCTCCATTGGGTGTTCAGTTGGAGATTTATGAATTTGAAAAACTAACCGACACCACCAGTAAACTCAAAATGCACACCATTTTTGAATCGGTTGCTATAAGAGACCAATTGCTGAAGATGCCTTTTGCACAAGGCCTGAACATGGCGCATGACCGGATGCAGGAAGTAATGAGCAAATAAAATTTACTGCCCCAAACCCCTAAAGGGGCTTTGAACAGCACTACTTAAAGCCCCTTTAGGAGTTTAGGGCAAAGCGGAGCAAGAATTAATAAATAATTGAACCACTAAAAAACAACACACCATGACAACAAGCAAATTGAATCCGAAAGTTGATTGGTTCTTCACTAAGCCTACCAAGTGGCAGGAAGAATACGAAAAATTGAGAATCATTGCGCTCGAATGCGGTTTGGCAGAAGACTTGAAATGGGGTTGCCCATGCTACACACTTGGTGATAAAAACATAGTGCTCATACATGGGTTTAAAGATTACTGCGCCTACTTGTTTTTCAAAGGTTCTCTGATGAAAGATGAGCACGGTATTCTGATACAGCAAACACCCAATGTTCAGGTGCCTCGTCAGATACGATTTACCAATGTAAAGGAAATTAAAAAGCTAACAACCACCTTAAAAGCCTACATAAAAGAAGCCATTGAATTAGAAAAATCAGGTGTGAAAGCGATCTTGAAAAAGGCTTCCGAATATAAAATCCCCGAAGAGTTTCAAAATAAATTAGATGAAAACCCCGCTCTGAAAAAAGCTTTCTATTCATTGACGCCTGGGCGACAAAGAGGATACCTTTTTTCATTTTTCCCAACCCAAACAGTCTAAAACCAGAGAAGCAAGGGTTGAAAAATATATGAAGCATATCCTGATGGGAAAGGGAATAGACGACTAAGAAGTGTAAAGTTGAAAGTATAAAGCAAAAAATAAAAACATGGAAACAACACAAAACAA
>Ga0206873_1100_pt1 | contig 28637 bp, 34 predicted proteins | sample Alteio_BWOrgCont_11_FD_152631 | JGI IMG/M metagenome (GOLD analysis project Ga0206873, IMG submission 152631) | Enriched cells from forest soil in Barre Woods Harvard Forest LTER site, Petersham, Massachusetts, United States -... | ecosystem: Environmental > Terrestrial > Soil > Temperate forest >...
CACAGACTATACATGATTTCGGAGGCTTTCCACAATCCTTATTTGATGTGGAATATCCTGCGCCCGGAGATGCGGAGCTGGCAAATGAAACCAAAGCAGGTATAACTAAAGCTCCTGTAGGCTTTAACTATGACTGGGGACTTGACCATGGCTGCTGGGTGGTTGTTTCCCGAATGTATCCAAAGGCTGATGTGCCCGTTATACAGTTAAGCCTTGATTATAGCAAGCCTGCCCAATGGCATTTTGATTTAGCCAAGGAACTGGCATTTCTCCGCAAAAAAGGGGTACTTATCATTGGCAGTGGCAACATAGTACATAACTTGGGATTGATTAACTGGAAAGACGATAAAACATTTGACTGGGCGGAGGAAGCCAACAGTACAGTTAAAAAATTTATTACCGCGCACGATTACGAAGGCCTGACAAAGTATGATTCGTTAGGAAAAGCAATGCAATTAGCTGTACCTACGCCGGAACATTATTTACCACTATTATACTCACTTGCACTTAAAAATGATAATGATAGCTTATCCTTTTTTAATGATAAGATGGTGATGGGCTCTATCTCGATGACATCTTTAAAAATTGGCTGATAAAAGGAACTATAAATTTATTTATGCGTTCGCTTGGACGAACTGTTCTGATGGGCCTTATTATATTGAACAATAAGATCGCGTATGGTGCCATAATCATCAACCCAATTATCAGGATTGGTTTCATCTATATTTTGTACTTTGGAAACTAAGTCAGGAGAATCGGCTAACAATTTAGAGAGGTTTTCTTTTGAGGCTCCCATCATAGCTCCACTGGCGCCTTTTGAAATCCAAAATATGTCGGAGAATTTAACTCCATTTTTAGCTTTTATATCCAGTGTTTCCTTTGTTTTACCACCGGGGTCGTCACCCTTTATTTTGAATTTAAGTTCCATTCCTGAATAATAGAAAACTTTGCCTTTTGAGATTATACGGTCAGCAGTGTTTGTAGCTTTATTAATTCGGTACATTATCCCATTCTCATCTTCAGCGCCCCAAAAGCTTGCATCTTTATATTGAGCATCCATTTTTTTTCCCATCACAAACTCCTTTAAATCCGTTTTGTTCAAGGGTTATTTCACTATATACAGTAAGATGATGTTTCAGATAATCCTGGGAGGTATTAAAAACTCCGGTGTTAATATCCTGGGCAACGACATAGAAGGAAGAACTCATTAAAAGAACTCCTGTTAACATAAAAGGGGAAAATATTTTTTGTATTGTTTTCATGATTTGATATCTTTAATGTTATTACTCATCGCAAATATAACAAAATCGAAAAACATAAGCAATAGTTATATCTAATTTTTCACAAATCTATTTATGTGCTCGCCCGGATGAATCGTTCGGATGGGCTTTGTCGTATTTACCGATAATAGTAGCTATACCGGCATAAGTATCCACCCAATTATCAGCGTTAGTTTCATCTATTTTTTGAACTTTGGCAACCAGATCGGGGGAATCGGCTAACAATTTTAACAAGTTTTCTTTTGAGGCGGGAATCATATCCCCATCAGGCCCTACTGAAACCCAGAATATATCGGAAAATCCGACTCCCTTACCGGCTTTGATATCTACTGATTCCGTTCTTTTATAACCCACCTCACCCTTTCCTTTAATTACAAGTTCCATTCCTGCGTAATAGAAAATTTTTCCCGGTAAAATTATTTGGTCGATCGTGTTATTTTTTTTATTAACCCTATACATTACCCCCTTCGCATCCTCAATTCCCCAAAAGTCTGCATCTTTATATTGAGAGTATATTTTTTTCCCCTTAAAAACTCCTTTAACGCTATTATATCCAAGAGACATTTTGCTATATTCGGTAAGATTCTCATTCAAATAATCCTGGATAGTCTTAAAAACTCCAAGATTATCATCCTTCGCAATGGCGTTGTCATCCTGGGCAATGACAGGGGATGAAGAACTAATTACAAACCCTCCCGTCATCACAAGAAGGAGGAATACTTTTTGACTTGTTTTCATAGTTTCGTATTTTAATGTTACTAATTATTGCGACTATAACAAAATAAAAAAATATAGCAATGTTGGGGTGGCAGAATTTTGCTTGACTTAACATTATTCATTTTTTGTTTATTGATGAGCTTGGTTGTATTTATGAATCAGGAAAGCTATCCCGGTAAAAGCATCTATCCAATTATCCGCATTCGTTTCATCTATGTTTTGCATTTTTGCTACTACGCCGGGAGAATCGGATAACACGCTTGACAAATTTTCTTTTGAGGCTCCAAGCATATCCCCGTCAGCGCCATCTGAAATCCAGAATATGTCAGAGAACTTAACCCCCATATCAGCTTTAATACTTATTGTTTCTGATATTTTATCAGCGATGTCACCCTCTTTTTTAATTTCTACTTCCATTCCCGCATAATAAAAAATTTTACCCTGTGAAATTACCTGGTCAACGAGGTTTGCTCTTTTATTAACCCGGTATATTTTTCCGTTAGCATCCTCAATTCCCCAGAAGTCCACATCTTTGTACTGAGAATGGATTCTTTTCCCATTCAAAACTCCTTTAAAGCCGATACGTCCAAGGGTTAGTTTTCTATATATGATAAGATTATGTTCCATGTAATCCTGGGAAGTTATAAAAACACCGGAGATATCATTCTGGGCAACCATCGAGCAGGAGGAGCCAATTATAAAGCCTCCTGTAATTGCAAGAAAGGAAAATATTCTTCGAATGGTTTTCATAATACGTATAATACAAAAACATCAATAATATAAAAGCAGATAGGACTTATATATGCCCTTATTTTCGGAAAGCCATTCGAAGAGTGTTTAATATACTTGGCCTGAACCCCGAACTGACTACCCAATAGCGTTCGTCGTCACCCCGCAATAACCCCACTTCTTTACCCCTAATCTTGTTTTTAATTTTTTCGCCGGTGGCTATGTTTGTCATGCTATGGCGTACATATAGTTTTCCACTGTTTTCATCGGACCACATGGGAGTGTAGTATACACAATCATCAAAATAAAAATGCGTAACCTGAGACCAGCGGGTTCTTCCCTTACCTAAAATCTCCTTGCCTCCATGCAAAAGGTTTGCCGACCATATCATGACATCGCCCTTTTTAATATGGAATTCCGAAACAGTAAGCCCGCTTGCTTTTACCAGTTCTTTTATAAAATCCTCGTACATCGGATAGTATTCGTAATCACGTTTTGAGGTAGAAATATTCAGGTCGCCATAATTATATTCACGCAATTTATGCGAACCTTCGCAATATTGCAGAGGGCCATTCTCTGGATCCAAATCTTCAAAAGCCACCCAAACACCGCACATATATCTCCTGGGCACACAACTAAAATGAATCAAATCAGAGTGCAGGCATTGCTGGGTGCCAAACTTAAAATTGAGTGTTTGAAAGGGCAAAGGAGTGCGTTCATATATAAAATTGAGAAAAGATATTATGTCCGGCTGCAGAGCTATAGTTTTCACATGTTCATTCGTACTCCAAAGGTCCAGTTGCCGTGAAGGTTCTTCCCCGGCATTAGCGGGATAAAGATGTTTGATAGACTCTACCGTTTTATCTATCAGCTTAACATTAACTGCATTTTTAAGCACCGCATATCCTTTATCATGCAATTCATTTGCCCACGCTCGCCAATTTTCAGGAATATTTTTTTTAGACGCCAGCCACTCCTTAAAAAAAGGACTTTCAATGGGTGGTACGTTTATGGCCTCTTTATTATATTTCATGGTTTTGCAGTTGATTAAGATTCAAATGTATAAAAAATTCAAACCCATTTTGCTATATTCCCATTCTGCATAGAGTTAAAAGCCAAAATTTTTACACCTTTGTGCTATGTCGCGCAAATTTTTGGTTTATTGTTTTTTAGCCATTCCTTTTTTTTCTCTTGCCCAGAAAGATTTTGCAAGGAAAATAGTAGATACCCTTGCATCGCCTTACATGGGCGGAAGAGGTTACGTAGATCATGGCAACCAACGGGCTGCGGCATATCTCAACAAGCAATTTAAAACCCTGGGACTATTACATTTTGGAAAATCCTATAAACAAAAGTTTAGCTACCCTATAAACACCTACCCTACCCCCTATTCAATAAGTGTAAATGGCAAAGTAACTGCGCCCGGCGCCGATTATATTATTATTCCAAGTACTCCTTCTATGAAAGGAACTTTTCCGGTGGTGAGATTTGACAGGTCTATCCTGTTAGATAGCAACCGCCTGAAAGATTTTTTCACGCACGATTACAGCAACACATTTATCCTTATAGATGATTCAGGAGCATCCGGTAAAAAAGAAAAAGAGATTTGGGAAAGTATGCGGTATAATCCGTTTAAAGCAAAAGGACTAATTATATTGTGCGACAAACTCACCGAAGAAACTTCGGAGACAGTGGCCGACTACGCCTTGCTTAATGCTCTGCGGAAAAGCCCTTTCAGATATGCAACATCGATTAGTGTGGATATTAAAAATAAATTCATCAAGAGTTTTCATACCCAAAATCTTATCGGGTACATCAAAGGCAATGTGCAGCCTGATACATTTATTATATTTACTGCACACTACGACCATTTGGGAAGAATGGGTAGCATCTACTTTCCGGGAGCGAATGACAATGCAAGCGGCATAGCCATGTTGCTTAGCCTTGCGAGATATTATACTCAGCACAAAGATAGCCTGCGATATTCCATCGCATTCATGGCTTTCAGCGGAGAGGAAATTGACCTGTTAGGCTCCAGGCATTACACCAAACATCCTTTATTTCCGCTTTCGAGCATCCGTTTCCTTATCAACATGGATATTATGGGAACAGGCGACGAGGGTATTACCGTGGTTAACGGAACCATTTTTAAAGACGCTTTTAATGACCTTAAAAAAATTAATGATGAACAGCACTTACTGAAATTAGTAAAACCTCGCGGGGAGACTGCCAATAGTGACCATTACTACTTTTACCAAAATCATGTACCCTGCTTTTTTGTATATACCATAGGTGGAATTAAAGCATATCACGATATTTATGATCGCCGCGAAACCTTACCCTTGACTGATTTCAACGAAGTTTTCAAACTTCTGCTGCAATTTACTAATGATATTAACCAACTTTCTTTCCAACCAGAAATTAAAAATTAGGAATTTTAATGCCCATCAGAACCGGCTCTCCTGAAGATATTGATTCAATAATGAACCTGATTCGATTATGTATTATTCACATGGAATCGAAAAATATTCATCAATGGGACGAGATATACCCGGATAAAAAAACAATTACAAAAGACATCGAAAAACATGAACTTTATGTGCTTGAAGAAGATGGTAACCTATGTGCATTTATTGTACTAAATGAATTTCAATCACCGGAATATAAGGAGATAAACTGGGAATTTCCCGGAAAAACTCTGGTGGTTCACAGGCTATCGGTTAATCCTTCCGTCCAGGGAAAAGGGTTTGCAAAAAAGCTTATGCAGTTCGCTTATGAATTTGCTAAAAAGCAGGGTTATGAAAGCATTCGCCTGGATGCATTTATTAAAAATCCTGCAGCAATTGCTTTATACACTACACTTGGATACAAAAAGGCGGGCATAGTGGTCTTTCGTAAGGGTCCGTTCTTTTGTTTTGAGATGCGGATTAGCTAAATATGGATGATACATCCATTATCGTTATCTTTGACGCATGTCCCAAAACCTGCAGCAAAAGAATAACTTAAATACTGCTCAAGCCACTATATATATTAAGAATATGGTGAGCAACAGTTGTGTAAAACTGGTGAAACAGGAATTAGAAAGAACCGGTTTTATTGAAGTATTGCGCGTAGAGTTAGGCGAAGCTGAAATTCAATATGACAACCAGGTTATAAATAATGAATTTATTAATGCTATTCTTAAACATAATGGCTTTGAACTGATACCCGATAACAGCAGCAGACTTACTGAGCAAATAAAAATTGCTGTGATCAATCTTATCTTTTATGGAAATAATGGAACTTCCATTGTTCGCAATTCTGATTACCTGAGTGAAAAAATAGGGCATCCCTATCCATACCTGAGTAAGGTTTTTTCTGAAAAAACCGGCATGACCCTAGAAAAATATATCATTCTCATTAAAGTAGAGAAGATAAAAGAACTTGTGGTTTACGATGAACTTACCCTGAGCGAAATTGCTTATACCCTTGGCTATAGCAGCGTACAGTACCTAAGCAACCAGTTTAAAGAAGTAACAGGCATTACTGTAAGCGAATACAAGAACATGGGAAAACGTGAAAGAAAGCCACTTAACCTTATTGAAAGGTAGAATTTCATTACTTTTATTTGTTAAAGTATAACGCTTAGAGGATTAAGTGGTATTAGTTTTGTCTCAACAAAGAAATCAGCAATTCAAAATTTTAAGAATATGAAACTAAAACGCAACATAGCTCACAGCGATTCGGGATTTGTATTTGACCCTAACACGGGCGATTCATTCTCAACCAACCCTATTGGCACTGAAATAATCAAGCTCCTGAAAGAGGGAAAAGATACAGAGCAAATAAAAGAAGCTATTGTGAAAGTATACCTCGTTGATGACGCGACTTTTGAAAAAGATTATTACGATTTCATAACCATGCTTAGTAAGCTAAAACTTACCGAAGATGCCGCCAAGGAAAAAAATTAACATTGCAGTAACAGGGCTTAATGCCATTGACAGCCCGGGTCCGGGGGTGCCTGTTATCCGTGCTTTGAAAGAGAGCAAAGCATTTGATGTCCGTATAATAGGCCTGGCATATGAAACCCTTGAGCCGGGAATTTATATGCACGATCTGGTAGATAAAACCTACCAAGTACCACTGCCTTCAGCAGGTAAAGCAAGCCTATTAGCAAGATTGAAATACATCCATTCGCGGGAAAAAATAGATGTTATTATTCCCAATTTTGATGCAGAACTTTTTAATTTCATCAAGCTTGCCGATACCCTTAAGAAGGAGATGAATATTAAATCATTCTTACCTACCGTTGAGCAGTTTGAAGAGAGACATAAACCCAACCTGCCGGAATTTGGAAAGAAGCACAAAATTAAAGTGCCTAAGAGCAAAATGATTTTTAGTGTTTCTGATATTCCATCGCTTAGCAAGGAGTTCACCTATCCACTTGTTGTAAAGGGAAAGTTCTACGATGCCTCGGTTGCTTATACCCCCGAACAAGTGGCAACCTATTTTAATAAAATCAGTGGAAAATGGGGTTTGCCTATCATTATACAACAATTTATGTATGGACAGGAGGTAAATGTAACAGCCATAGGCGACGGAAGAGGCAATTGCATTGGAGCGGTTCCCATGCGCAAGCAATATATTACAGACAAAGGCAAAGCATGGTCAGGTATATCCATTGATGATAAGAAGTTACTCGCAATGACTTCCAAACTTATGAAGTCAACAAAATGGAAAGGCGGAATGGAACTGGAAATTATAAAGACAAACAAAGAGGAATATTATTTGATTGAAATAAATCCCCGTTTCCCGGCATGGGTATATTTGGCAAAAGGATGTGGGCAGAACCACCCGGAAGCGCTTGTACGACTTGCACTGGGTGAAAAAGTAAAACCCTGGAGTAAATATGATATAGGCAAAATGTTTGTGCGATACTCTTACGATCTCATTGTAGAATTAAAAGAATTTGAAAAAATATCAACGTTAGGCGAACTTTAAAAATAGAATTATGAAAAAACTGCAATATGAACGCCCCATAATTACCCGCCTGAATACAGGGGTGATGAACAAATTCGGAACACGCACCGAATACACTCCTTTTACACAAATTGATGGTAATCCGGTTAAAGAGTTAATTACAAAATTTGGTTCTCCCCTATTTGTAATTTCAGAAAAAACTATCCGGCAAACATTCCGCGAAGCGAACAGGGCTTTTAAAACACGCTATCCTAAGGTGCAGTTTGCCTGGTCATATAAAACAAACTATGTAAATGCTGTTTGCAATGTTTTTCACCAGGAAGGTTCATGGGCAGAGGTGGTATCGGGGTTTGAGTACCAAAAGGCTATCAATAATGGAGTTCCCGGTAACCGCATAATTTTTAACGGGCCCGATAAAACAGAAGCGGAACTTAAAGCTGCCATAGAAAATAACTCCTTTATACACATTGACCACCTCGACGAACTTTATCTGATAAAAGAATTGGCAGAGGAAACAAAGAAAAGACCTAAAGTTGCCATCCGTGTAAATATGGATACGGGCGTATATCCTATCTGGGACCGATTCGGTTTCAATTATGAAAACGGGCAGGCATGGGATGCGATAAATAAAATACTGCTCAATGATAAAATGGATTTGGTTGGACTTCATGCCCACGTAGGAACATTTATGCTTACCCCCAGCGCTTATAGCGCGGCAGCTTCCAAACTTTCGGAACTTGCGTTGAACATAAAGAAGAAATATAAAAAGAATATACAGTATATTGATATGGGCGGCGGCTTTGCTTCAAAAAACACATTGAAAGGCTCTTATATGCAGGGAGTGGATGCCTCGCCAACATTCGACCAATATGCCGAGGCTATAACAACTTCTATACTCAATGCGGGGTTTGTTGAAAATGAATTACCCCTATTGATATTGGAAACAGGCAGGGCATTGATTGATGAATCGGGCTATTTACTGGGAACTGTAATTTCTAACAAACGCCTTTCTGACGGAAGAAGAGCCACCATTATGGATTTTGGAGTGAATATATTATTCACTTCATTTTGGTACGATCATAAAATAAGCCCGGCACAGGAGTTTAGCCGCTATACGGAAGACACTGTTATCTATGGCCCCTTATGTATGAACATTGATGTAATAAGGGAAAATATTACCTTACCTCCGCTGAGGCGAGATGATCATGTGGTGGTTCATACCGTTGGAGCTTATAACATGACCCAGTGGATGCAGTTTATTGCGCTTCGCCCTGCTATTGTAATGATTGATATGAACGAGAAAGCTCACATCATCCGGAAAAGAGAAACGTTGCAAAGCATTGAAAATGATGAAACAGTTCCTAAGTATCTTAAAGAATTTAAACTATAACTGTGCAGGGATTAAAAGCAGAAGCTAAGTTTCTCCGCGATTGCATCAGCAATAGCTATAGCCAGATTTTCTTTTCTGACAATAAATGGCTCGCACTGCTTATTATAATTGCCTCTTTTATTGACCCCTATACAGGTTCGGGCGGAATACTTTGCCTGCTTTCAACCATTTTGTTTTGCCGGTGGCTGGGATTAAGTCCTCTATTAATTCGCAGCGGTGTGTATGGCTATAACGCACTGCTATTAGGTTTTGCAATAGGTGTGCTTTTTAAATTTACGCTTGCTTTTTTTGCTATTCTTATTCTTGCATCATTTCTGCTCCTGATGATTACCGTTTGGATTTCATCGGTCACATCAAGAAATAATGTGCCTTTTCTCAGCCTTCCCTTTATGCTTGTAATATGGATAGTATTATTGAGCACCCGTAGTTTTGCCGCTTTGCGCCTTAGCGAAAGAGGGATATATACTTTTAATGAATTATGGAGGATTGGAGGAATGCCATTAGTCTCACTCTACGAAACGATAAATTCAGTAAGGTTTCCCCAATTAGTGGAGATATACTTTAAATCGTTAGGTGCTATTTTCTTTCAATACAATATCATCTCAGGAATCCTTATTGCCATAGGACTTCTCATTTATTCCAGGATTGCTTTTCTGCTTTCGATACTCGGTTTTCTCTCCGGTTATTTTTTCTGTTATTTTATACAAGGGAATATTACCGAATTGCAGTATAGCTTTATCGGGTTCAATTACATTCTCACGGCAATTGCCATCGGAGGGTTTTATATTGTCCCTTCCCCACGCTCTTTCTTACTTGCATTAGTGTGCGCTCCGCTTACGGGTTTACTTATCAGCGCGCTTGATAATATTCTGGGCATTTATAATCTTCCGGTATACTCACTTCCTTTTTCCCTGCTTATAATCTTAGTTATATTCCTCTTAGGTAAACGGATTAAATCTAAAAAACTCCATCTCGTGCAATTCCAGCAATATTCTCCTGAAAAGAATTTATATCTTGACCATAATAGACTGGAGCGTTTTAAAAATGATACATACATACATATCAATTTGCCTTTCCGGGGTGAATGGTACGTATCACAGGGGCATAATGGAAAAATAACCCACAAGGATGAATTCCGTTTTGCATGGGACTTTGTTATAACCAATGAATCAGGTAAAACTTATCGCGAACCGGGAACAAAGGTGGAAGATTTTTATTGCTATGGATTACCCATACTGGCTCCTGCTGCCGGCTATGTTGTAGATATTTTGGACGATGTTGAAGACAATGTGATTGGCGATGTAAATATTAAAGCTAATTGGGGAAATACTATTATTATTAAGCATAGTGAATACCTATACAGTAAATTAAGCCATTTGAAAGCGGGGAATTTTACCGTAAAAGTGGGTGACTATGTTAAGAAAGGAGATGTTCTTGCCCGTTGTGGCAGTTCGGGGCGCTCACCCGAACCACACCTTCATTTCCAGCTTCAGTCGAACCCACTTATAGCGGCCGGCTCTCTTAAATATCCTATTGCTTATTATATTGTAAATTCAGATAAGAAGCATTCTTTTCATTCGTATGATTATCCTGTGGAAGAACAAAAAGTGCAAGGAATTTTGTCATCCCCGTCATTATACGATGCTTTTCATTTTATTCCCGGAATGAAACTGCAGTTTAATGTGGACACCGGAAAAACAACAAAGAAAGTAAACTGGGAAGTATTCGCAGATAGTATGAATATGCCTTATATATATTGCCACGATACAGGTTCGATAGCCTATTTCACCAATAATGAGGTGATGCACTACTTCACTAATTTTAAAGGCGACCGCAAATCACTTCTTTATTATTTTTACCTGGGCGCTCATAAAGTTTTACTAAATCATGATGCGAGTATAGAGGTTAACGATAGCTTACCTGTCAGCAATTTCTACAAAGGATTTGCCATGTTTTTGCAAGATTTTATTGCTCCATTCCGCATATATCTTCATGTGGATTACTTGTCTTCGCATATCGAAATGGCGGAAGGTATAAAATTAGTTTCGTGTGTGAAAGCAAAGAATAATGGTAAAGTAAACAACCAACTCGACTTTGAAATAGAAGTTAAATCAAACAGTATTACAAAATTTACAATCAAAGGGAAAAACTTATGCATTACAGCAGAACGTACTGTTTAATTATATTTGTGTTCTTCTATTCCTATGCAAGAAGTCAGGATACTATGAATTCGAGTACCGTTGAAAATAATTCATACCGGCTTTACATGGCAAAAAACTGGAACGAGCTTGAAAAATACGGAAATGTCGCAATCGAGCACGGGATTGACTATTACTACCTGCAAATGAGGCTGGGTCTGGCTTACTACGAACAACATAATTACCTTAAAGCGGAAGAGCATTTCAGGGAAGCGATTACATTTAATGCCGGGGATGGAACTGCGATGGAATATATTTATTATTGCTGTCTTTTTAACGGCAGGTATGAAGAAGCCCGATGGTATAGCAAATCATTCGATGAGCCACTTAAACACGAATTAAAAATAGACAGCCTGCCTTGTGTATCGGCAATTACTTTTGAAGGGGGTGTTGAAAGAAGCGACAGCAATAAAAGTTTTGGAAATTTATATTATGGCGCATTGGGGATGGAACAATATATAAATAACAGCTTCTCACTTTTTCATACTATTAAATATACCACCCAGATTGATCACTTATTTTTGCCGGCGAATCCGGATGACAGCATTGCCAATAGAACGCGCAATTATTCTAAAATAGCTGAATACGAATATTACCTTAAGGCAACTATACCGCTTGGAAATAAATGGGTAGTATCACCCGCTATACACTGGCTTGGGGTTGCAACCAATGACACCTTAAGGCATCCTCCGTCGCCCCCTATCGTGCGGCCTGCACCGGGAACCAAACCGGTATTGATACCGGGTACGGAATACGATACATCTTTTTTTTCAAACTATTATTTAGGTTCTTTATCTATTGAAAAAAGAATATCCTATTTTCATATTGCACTTACAGAAACAGTAGCCCATGTAGATAGTAATACATCGATACAGGAACAGGTTTCGCTTGACTATAGCCCCTTTGGAAACAGTAACCTCATAATAGGTTTCAGTATCATTCCTCACACACAAAATAAATTTTCAACTAATTATGAAGCCTATAGTCCTTATATATCCTGCCGGCCGGTAAAAGGGCTTACTCTTTCAGCATCCTATATACAAAACCAGGGATTTAACATTATTCAATATAATGGGTATTATGTAGATAATATACTTGACCTTACCACTTCATCCTGGTCTGTAACCGGAGAATACCACATTACCCCGGGTTTTAGTATTTACGCAATCTACCAGCTTATAAACGAGGAAAACACTACCAAAGATTTTACTTATAACTATACCCTGCTTTCAGCGGGCATTAAAATTCTACCTCAATGAAAAATGTAAAGTACATCTGCACAGCCATGCTTTTAATGTCATTTTGTTCTGTCTTTTCACAAGAACAAAACCTGGATTCTGCTTTTGCCCAAAGTGAAAGGAGTGAAGCAAAACAGGATTTTAAAACCGCCATTTCCATTATGAATGGAGCTTACGATAAATCTTCCTATGAGATAAATCTTCGCTTAGGATGGCTAAACTATGAGGCAGGACAATATGCAGAATCAGAAAAGTATTACAAACAAGCCACTGACTTAAGGCCCGACGCCATTGAACCTCGGCTGGGATATACCACTGTGGCAGGTGCGATGGGTAATGCAAATGATTTAATAGACCAATATTCTAAAATTCTTGCCATCAATCCTCAAAACTCATATGCCAATTACTGGATGGGAATGGTTTATTATAATAAAAAAGATTATCAGACAGCCCTTAAATATTTTGAAAAGGTAGTAAATCTTTATCCCTTTGACTATAATGGCTTGTTGATGGACGGATGGACTAAATACCGTCTTGGAAAAACTACGGAGGCAAAAATTTTGTTCGAAAAAGTTTTATGTATTTCGCCGGATGATAAATCAGCCGGAGAAGGATTAAGCGCGATAAATGATGCAAGTAATTCTACCGCTTCGCAGGATAAGAACCTTGCTTCTGCCTTTAGCCAAAGCGAGAATTTTGAATCGCAAAAGGATTACAAAAGTGCCATGGAAGCTATGAATAAGGTTTACGATGAATCTTCCTATGAAACGAACCTTCGCCTGGGATGGCTAAATTATGAAGCAGGAGAATATGCAAAATCAGAAACGTATTATAAAAAAGCTATTGATTTAATGCCGTATTCTATTGAACCTCGGCTTGGATATGCAACTGTGGCGAATGCCCTTAGTAACGCTAACGACCTGATAACACAGTACAGTAAAGTTCTTGAAATTGACCCACAGAATTCGTATGCCAATTACTGGATAGGAATGGTTTATTATAACAAAAAGGATTACCAGACAGCGCTCAAGTATTTTGAAAAAGTAATGAGTTTATATCCCTTTGATTATGATGGATTGAATATGTGTGCCTGGACTAAATACCAGCTTGGCAAAACAGCAGAAGCCAAAACTTTATTTGAAAAAGTGTTGCTGATCTCGTATAGTGACAGCTCGGCACAATATGGATTAAGAATGGTAAGTGATTCGAAGTAAAATGCTCTTACCAAGCCTGCTCTTGCTTTTAGAAGCTTGAAAAAACAACTTTTGTTTTCGACATTTTAGAGAAAAATTCAAGCTCTCTCTTTCGTTTACGAGAGGCCAGAAACAGGTCATCCATACCTGTCCATACAAAAAACCATCCTGCGGGTTCAAAAAGGACGAGCAGGATTTTCATATAAAATTTATCCATCTGTATGCCCGATATATAAGAGGCGAGAAGTATCATTGTCATTCCTGCAATAGCCATTAATACGGCTCTGCCCCGGGTTCTTCTTATCCGGCTGAACAGGGTGTGGCCTCCCTTCCGGAAATAAGCATGAATACGTTTTACAATGACAGCTTCTACCTCTTCTTTGCGGCTTTTTTCGGGTATAAGTAAATGCAATTCGCTTACTTCTTCTGATTCCTCTTCAATAGAAACCCTTCTCAATTCAGCTATAAAGTCTTCAGACAGTATTCTCTCGGAATAGGGACGGGGATCAAAATCAGAAAAAATATCATCGTAAGAATCAACCCAGATACTTATCTCATGGCTAAAATGTCCGTCGTTTTCTACGTCAATTATGGGGTGGGGAGATGTATCCATAATTATATTAATTTTTATACAAAACTGAATAAACTACAAAACACCTCCTATGATGTATATCATAAAGTTCATTGTCATGCCCGGATTTTTTTGAGGAAATTTAACCTGCATCCCGTATTAAGGTTGAGGATATACAGCAACCAGTCAAAATGCTGCCTGATACTTCTATTTTCTAATCATCTGCTTTTTACGCTATCGTTAGCTCTATTTATAGCCTTGTCACGCAAATTAGCTCCTTTTCCTGTATCGTTCTTTTTTGCTTTAAGACTATCAACACCTGTACCATCGCCTGTTTTACCCGAATTGTTACCGGGATTCTGATAACCACTGCATGATACCCCGCACAACAAAATGGCCATTATTACAATAGCCTGTGCCAATCTTATTTTTATATTTTTCATTTTTTGCTTTATGAATATCCTTATTCAAACTGATAGTTAATGAGAGGGGGATGATACAGCAGGTTGAGTTATGCTGGGTGAGACAGGTACAACAGGCGGTGTAATAGTTGGGACTACAGTAGCCGTAGCAGCAGGATTAATGGCCGGAGTCAGAGTGGATGTAGGCGCAACCGGAGGTTGCGTTTGTTGCATCACGGGCGGCGTTGTGTAAGGTGTTGTAGAACCGGGAGTGGGGTTACTATAGGGTTCATTGGGAGTTGTAGTAGGGGTAGGTGCAACCGGGGGAGTTGTTGCAGGATAGGGCGAGGGCGTGATTTGAGATTGACCGAAAATCTCAGATACACTAAGGATAATAATTCCTAACAGAAGAATCACTTTCTGGGTATTCATGGCATTTTTGAATTATGGCATAAAACCACTAAATATGTTTTATGCTGCTATTTTTTAAAAACAGAAAGCCCCAAGACAAAAAGAACCAGGAAGATTATTATAAATAATCCGAAGAGGAATTTTGCGATGGATGCTGCTCCTGCTGCAATCCCCGTAAATCCAAAAACTGCCGCAACAATGGCAATTATAAAAAATATGGCCGCCCATCTTAACATAATGTGTAGTTTTTAAGTATCGTTATTACTTTAATTGTAAAAACAAAATTATACCTCCAAGCATCCCTTACATTGAAATATTCGTCGGATCAGGCAATTAGATAGACGGAATACAAAATACAGGAGTTAAAATAAATAATACCGCCCTCGCGGCGTCTTTCTATCCGTTATCCCTTTTACCGTCCCAATCTGGTTTTTAACCTACAAAAGCTTTATTTCATCGAAAATATAAATAAAAACTTACTATCGGCTTTACTTTTGAATCTTGATATGTAAAAAATAACCCTAATACTGAATTATCATGAAAAAATACATTGTACTTCTATCGGGTTTAGTTATCATTTTTGCGGGCTGCGTTCCTAAAAGGAAATTAATAAGCGCACAAACGCACTTACATGAATTGCAAAGCGACAGTTCTGCTACGCACTCAAAATTAAGCAACTGCAATTCACAGGTAGCTTTACTGGAAAAAGATAAAGCCGACTTACAGAACTCTGTAAATGATCTCTCAGCCAGCTATCAATCAACCACCATGACGGTTGCCGAGCAGGCAAAAAGGCTAAAAAATTTGGAATCCCTTATTCAGCAACAAAGAGATGTGATGAATAACCTTAAGAAAACCATTGCAGATGCCTTGATTAACTTTAAACCCGACGAATTAAGTGTTTATTTGAAAGATGGGAAACTGTACGTTTCACTCCAGGAAAAGCTCTTATTTGCTTCCGGCAGTGCAGTTGTTGACCCTAAAGGCAAGGAAGCCCTAAAAACTCTTGCAGCGGTTCTTATTAACACTCCAAACATTACCGTTGACGTGGAAGGTCATACAGATACTGTTCCTATAACCGGAAGATACGAAGATAACTGGGCCCTGAGTGTAGCCCGCGCTACTTCAATTGTCCGGATTCTTACAAATGATTACGGGGTAAATCCGCATACAGTTATTGCTTCAGGCCGGTCAAAATATTACCCGGTAGCTGAGAATACCACGCCCGACGGAAGAGCTAAAAACCGGAGAACAGAAATAATATTGTCTCCTGATTTAACGGACCTTTTCAAACTACTTAACCAATAATGTCTGCCAGAAAAGAAACAGTCTTTGGGACGATTCTAGTTCTGATAAATGTGACCCTAACCGGTTACGTGGGAGAATTCAAAAATAGATTTTGATAGAAATATGGATACCTTGAGTAGACAATTTAAGATTTAACTTTCAAAACATTTTATATTAAAACAAATTATTATTCGCCTGCTTCTGCAGGCCAAAGTTCAAACCAATATGAGAAAAGTCGAAATTTTTAAAGAGATATCCGAAAAAACGGGGATCGAAAAGGATGTAGTGGAGTCTATTATTGAAGTATTTATGGACTCGGTACAAGAACATGTTAGCTCTAAAGAAAGAGTATCCTTATATGGATTTGGTAATTTTATCACTAAAAAAAGAGCGCCAAAGATTGCCCGAAATATTTCTAAAAATATTATAATGCACCTGCCTGCTTACTATACTCCTGTTTTTAAACCGTCCAAGAGGTTTTCAAAAAGGTTGAAAAATATGCAAGTTCAATCGAGCGAATATGCTCTTGGCATAGAAGTTTGATTTAATCTATTATTTTTTATATTCCTATTTTTTAACCCTCCAAGAGGTTGAAAAATATGCAAGTCCAATCGAGCGAATATGCTCTTGACATGGAAGCTTGATTCAATCTATTGTTTTATATTCTGTTTTTAAACTGTCCGGAAGATTTTCCGAAAGCGAAACATATAAAATCCTATTATTAAAGAATATACTTTGGGATTGAAGTGTGATTCTTTTATTATTCCCTGGTAATGGGCGGATCTATTCTCTTATGTTTCCGCACCGAATGCACCTTGCCCAATACATGCAAAAAGTTTTGAGAAATACTATAGAAATCAATTCTACCACCTACACCAATGGAAGGCGATTTATTAATTATATCATACCCGAATATAAGCGTAAATGAACTGACGCCAACAAATCCTGCTGCATACAGACCGCCTCTTTTCAGGCTTAAACCATTTTCTAATCCTGTATTGGCAAAAACGCCATAAAAAAGTTTAGGGTCGACTATAATCTTGTCATTCTCATCAAATATAAAGTCACCCCCAAACCAAGTATAGCCTAATCCCAAATTTACTGCAGGGCTTACTGTTATATTCCCATGCGCTATTTCTATACTGCTAAAAAAATAGGGTATGGTTATAGATCCCATCCGCTTAGCCTTGTACTCGGTATTGTAATATAAGGTATCGGGCCATTTATGTGAAGTGTCAGTAGAATGTCTCTTACCGATAGAGTCCGGAAAAACATACCCTCTCTTAAGTAGGAATTGTACAATTGGTCTTGAAGTATCATCCTGTCCATCTACAAAGGAAGGGACAAAAAGAAACAAGCTTACAGCGAATAATAAATATTTCATTTTTAAAAATATTGCTATTGAAAGCTATTACATCTTGAATGTTCTCAACAAACCTACAAAATAGTCGGCCGATTAAAATGAAATATTCGTTAAACATATGTTTTTCATAGCTGAATTCTACCTTATTATTATCGCTACCTGACATAATTCTCTGTGAATCAATACAAGCACAAAAAAAGTACTTCGTCTTCTTATCTATATGCGTTTATTATTTATCTTTGGTTACTTGTTAACGCCTAAACTTAATGAGAATGAAAAATACAGACAGCACTTCCTGGCAACAAAAGAGGCCGGAAGTTTTCTGGGCAGAGATTTCCCCCTGCGAACATCTTATTCAAATTTATGAAGACGATGATGCTTTTCTGAATTCGCTGGAAGCATTTGTACATGCCGGAATTCAGTCCGAAGAAGTAACAATTGTTATTGCAACACCTCCCCATTTAGCTGCTTTGGAAAGCAGATTGAGGTTGGCCGGATTGGATTTGGATGCAGCTCTTGCATCTGATTTATATATACCGCTTGATGCTACTAAAGCTTTAGAAAAATTCATGGTATATGGAACTCCTGATAAAATCTTATTCAATCGTTTTATAACAGGGCTTATTGAACGTGCGGCAGGACGTCGCATTCGTGCATTTGGCGAAATGGTGGCATTGCTATGGGGACAAGGATTCAAAAACGCTACCGTTAAATTGGAAGAACTTTGGAATTCTTTCTGTCATTCCGGAGCTTTTTGCCTTTTCTGTGCCTATCCAAAAATCGGGTTTGAACAGGATGCTAAATTGTCAATTGATGAAATTTGTCACAAGCATTCTATGGTAGTTGCCGGATGGAGCCAGCCTGCAGCAGATCATGTGTATTATAAAAACAGGGCAGAACAAAATAGTGAGGTAGCTTAAAAGATAAAACCTATTCAATAAATATTTTCTGGAACAGGTGCTCCTGTATCATCATTTACTATTCTTCTTTTCTTCTTCCTTCTTTTGTTCTTCCTTCTTTTGCTTTTTCTTTAAATAACCTCTTAAAAGAAAATTGTGGCTTGCCGCATCCATATTCCTTTCAAAACCTCCAGCACCTTGTTTTATATTTACCATGGCCTGTCCCACATTTTTGGCCATGGTACTATCCATAAATAATTCCCCTATCGTTCCCTTCCCTTCGTGTATATTTTTTATGATAGCGGAAAGGTCCCCCGACATATTAGCAAAATTCTCACTGGTTACTTTTATCCTTGATAAAATATCATCCATACTAACAGGCTGAATTGTTCCAATAACATCGTTATCGGAAACTTCTTCCTGACCGGGCACTCCGGGAACAATTGATATTATCTTATTTCCCATAAGTCCATCGGAACCAATTGTTGCTTTTGCATTTTTCTTAATAAATTTTCGGGTAGATTCATTAATCTGCATATCTACTTTCACAGTTGAATCGGTAACTTGTTCAATATCCTCAACTACCCCCACATTGATACCGGAATAACGCACATTATTTCCAACCTGCAGTCCGCTTATATCCTTAAATATAGCGCTAATATGAAATGTATGACTGAATAGCTGCTGCCTGTTACCAATGAAATATATGCCGGTAATCAATAGTCCGATGCTTATAGTAACAAATACTCCAAGCCTTACCTTATTTCCCGCTTTGTTTTGCATAATCTTATTCTTTATGGTTATTTAAAAAATGAAGCTACCCACTCATCTTTTGATTCAGATACTTCCTGAAAAGTTCCTTCCACGATTACCAGTCCATCTTTAATTAACATTACCTGATTTGCCGTAATGCGGGCACATTCCTTATCATGAGTGATTACAATAGATGCCGCATTATATTTTTTTTGCACGTCCACGATGAGTAAGCTTATTTCTTTTGATGTAATAGGATCTAATCCTGTTGTTGGCTCATCATATAATATTATTTCGGGTTTTAATATTAAAGTGCGCGCTAACCCCACCCGTTTTTTCATGCCTCCCGAAAGCTCCGATGGCATTTTATCTATTGCATCTTCAAGGCCTACGTTTCGCAAGGCTTCTACTACCAATGTTTCGGTTTCTTCTTTGGACATTGATTTTGAATCCCGGAGTGGAAATTCCAAATTTTCTCTCACCGACATGGAGTCATATAAAGCAGCGCTCTGGAATAGAAAACCCACTTTTTTGCGTATTACATTTAGTTCCTCTTCCCGCATACCGGAAATGTCTTTATTGAACAGAATAATTTTCCCGTCATCCGGCTCAAGCAGTCCAACAAGGCATTTTATCAACACAGATTTGCCACATCCTGATTTGCCAAAAACGACGAGGTTTTTGCCTTTTTCAACTTTCAGGCTTATATCTTTTAACACATCATTGCTGCCAAATGATTTTTTTAAATGCTCTATTTCCGCAAGGGTTTCTTCCATATCCCATCAAATAAGCAGGCTTGTAATTTGAACTGCAATAACATCCAGGATAAATACCGACAATAATCCAAAAACAACAGCATAATTGGCGGATCTTCCAACACCTTCTGTTCCACTATTGGAATTATAGCCCTTGTAGCATGCTATTAAACCGATAGCAAATCCGAAGAAAAACGTTTTAATGAACGAGGGGAAAACATCGGAGAAGTCAAGACTTTGGAAAACTTTCAAAAAGAAAAGTTGAAAACTTACGCTTCCTTTTAGATTAATAGCAAGATAGGCTCCATATAAGGAAATGGCATCGCCTGCAATTACCAATAAGGGCAGCATTAAAGTACAGGCGACTATACGCGTTACAACCAAATATTTAAATGGATTTATTCCCGAAACTTCCATTGCATCGATTTGTTCGGTTACCTTCATGGAGGCCAATTCAGCGCCGATGCCTGAACCTACCTTTCCTGCAAAAATCATAGAAGTAATAGCAGGGCCAAGTTCCCGGACTATAGAAACAGCAACCATGGAAGGTAATAAGGAAGCAGCTCCAAACTCTTCCAGCGTGGGGCGCGATTGAATCGTCATTACAATTCCTAAAATAAAACCTGTAACAGCTACCAAGGGGAATGATTTATATCCTGTCAAATAGGATTGCTTCAGCACCTCATTAAATTCATAACGCGGCTTGAACACCTCCTTAAAAAAAAGCAAGGTAAACCGGGTCAGGTCGGTAATCTCTTCAAAAAAAAGTTTAACTTCCTTCGAAAAATTATTCCGGGAAGAGTTATCAATACTCTGTTTTGATGGTTCAATGGATTTTGTTATATTGGTTGACATTTCAGAAAGAAATTATGAAATTGATTTTTGCTTTTTTCTCATAAATGCAAATTTGGGTGTGGGCGGAACAGTATTACCAAGTAATAACCCCCAGGGCTTTAAAGGTTCAATATGATCGAAAATAACTTTAACCATAGCAGTCAAAGGGATGGAGAGAAACATGCCTGAAATTCCCCAAACTGCCTCGCCGATAAAAATCACAATAAGCGCAATAAGCGCATTTATTTTTACCCTTGATGCTACAACGTAGGGTTTTAAGTAATGATTATCTACAAACTGGATTATTGTATATATTATAAAAATATAGATGGTATAGGAAACAGAATCTTTTGTTATGAGGGCAATAATCATTGGGAATATCATTCCAATCATGCCCCCTATGTATGGAATAATATTAATGATTGCTCCAATAACGCCAAGTATAACGGCATAGTCAATACCAAGTAATAGCAGGCATGCAGAGTTTAAAATTGCAACAATTATTAATTCAATGAAAAGTCCTACAAGGTAACTCTGAATTATTTTTTTCGTACTCAGCAAAACTTCTGTTACTGCAACATGATGGTCTATCTTGAAAAGTCTCAGGATAAAGTCAAGCAGCAATGGTTTATAATAAAGAAAAAGGAAGGCATAAATAGGTACTAATATGCCATCCATCATCAGTCGCCCAAATATGGCAAGATTTTCTCCCATGGAAAAATTTTGCATTATTTGGTTTTCGGATTGTTTTATCCAAGAGTTAATGCTCGTTTCAGGAATCTTAAAATTGATAGAAACCCAGCGAACAAATTGGGTATTTAAGGCATTGAATTTATCTTTTACCTCGGGAAAAGTTTCTCTGAGCAACGCTATTTGTGATGAAATAAGATAAATTGCCCCCATGACTGCCAGGGTGGCAATAACAACTACAATTGAAATAGAAGTTATTTTTTCTATTTTTTTACTAAGCAAAAAATTGACCAGGGGATTCAGCAAGATAGCTACCAGAAGCGCGAAAACAAGCGGAAGCATGATTTCGCGGGAAAGATACATGCCATAAACTAAAAAAAAAACACAAATAAAGATTAATGCTACTTTGGCATAAAAAGGTATTTTATTGAAACTATTCATTCTGTTTTATATGTAGGTTCACTTTCGCCCGCCACTTTATCCAATATCTTTTCTGCAAATCCCATAAGCTTGTCGCCATTCCTTGCAACCCCATTTGCAACTAATCTTTCTATGGCATTTCCCGCTAATTTTCTCAGAAGACTATTCGAACCACCCACAAAAAGTTTTCTGGTTAGTAAACCTACAATCCAACCGGCGGCATTATTAAACAATCCTGTTTTTACCTCCGGATCTGAACTGAATTCTTTAATAGTATCCTTAACAATATTTACAGGCTTCAAGGTCTCACAAATTACAAGAATCTGCTCCTTTAGCAACACACGAGTATTTAACTGCTCATATTCCAATTTTTGAATTGCCATTCTTAACTCCTCGGCTGTTTTGAAGGTTTCCATACGTATTAATTAAATACTTTCTTAATAATTGAATCATTAACAGACTTTTTAATAGCCGGTTGAACAGAAAATAAAATAATACCAATTATCCCGTAAAAGGCTGCAACTATCAAAAACCCATAATATATCTTCCCAAGCAAATCTCCAAGCCAAAGTGCTATGGCAATATTTAAAAAAATGGTGAAAATAAGAACGACGATTCCAATCACTAGCCGCGATATTACCTGGGAAGAAACATCTGCCGCCTTATCAATTGATTTTAATTTGAGTAATTCAAAACTTGTTTTACCGTATTCCTCCGCCTTTTCTAAAAGAGGCTCAATTAAGCTATCCTTCGCATTCATATGATGATTTTTTAATAGCTTCTGCCAGAAAACACTAATTACTCCGATTTCATAAAAAACAATTAATGCGCTTTAGACTTTTCTGTTTTAGATACTCCATTACCCATATAGTCGTTGGCTTTAGATTTTACCGCTTCCAACTCCTCTTTAATGTCTTCCATGAAGTCATCAAACTTATCTTTCATGGAATCGGTTAAATCGGTTCCCTTCGCCATCATTTTTTTACGGGTTCTGCTCCCTTTATCGGGTGCAAAAAGAATACCTATTGCTCCGCCTATTGCTGCGCCTAATAGTAGCGCTCCAACTACTTTTCCTGTGTCATTTGAAGTTTCCATGTTTTTTTGATTTATTTGTTTATACTTGAATGTCTTAAAACAAAACTAAACCTATATCTGAAGAATATTCTGAATATTCGATAAACCAAGTTTATATATAGATTAAACTAATTATGAGACAGATGAACTTTTGAGGAAAATAACTCTCAGAGATTGCCTTGCGATTTGTCCAGCAAAATGGTATAGGCATTGGGAATTATTTTTTGCCCATAATTTTTTGAATACACCTTAGTGAATTCTGCTCCGAAATAAAGTATGATGGCTGAATAATATACCCAGGCAAGAATTATTACTATAGAACCTGCTGAACCATAAAGAGTAGTCATAGCGGAACTTCCAAGGTAGGCTCCAATCAAAAATTTGCCTCCCATAAATAGGATGGCCGTAGAACAGGCTCCCAACATGCAATCGCGAAAAGATATTTTTCCGTCAGGAAGTATTTTAAAAATAATCAGGAATAAAAGAGTTGTTAAAATGAATACTGAAACCACATTAAAGAAATAATATAAATAAATAGTTTCTGAAGGGAAATGCGCTAATAGCCTTTTATTTAGAACCTCAATCAATGAGCTAAAAATAAGGCTGACTAATAGTAAAAAACCTACTGTAGCAATCATAGTAAAAGACATCAGGCGATTTATGACAAACCGTATAAGCCCACGCTTGGGCTTTGCTTTAATGCCCCATATGTAATTTATAGAGTCCTGTATTTCGGCAAAAATACCGGAGGCACCAATTACCAAAACTATTATTCCAATAATAGCAGCGAATGTAGATTCGGAAGAAAGATTTACATTTTTAACCATCTCCTGAATTTGCAGGGCTGATTGTGCTCCCACCAGGTCTTTAATCTCTCCGTATAATTCCCCTTGTATAGCTGCAGAGCCAAAATATAAACTGCATAAGGAGGTTACAATTATCAGCAAGGCAGGAAGAGAAAAAATAGTATAATAAGATAAGGCTGCGCTTAGTTTAAGAGCGTTGTCATTAATAAACTCGACTATGGTTTCCTTAAAAAGGTAAACGACTTTGCCTATTCCTTTCGGAAGTTTTTTATGATTCATCTCCTTTTTTAATCAACTCTTCCCCCTCTTATAAGTCTTAAGAGTATGGCAACAATTGCTAATACAAGTAATATGTGTATTAATCCGCCGGCATTATAGCCCAGGTAGCCGATAGCCCATAATATGATTAATATTACAGCTATTATGTAAAGTAAGTTTCCCATGATTTCTCGTTTTTATAAATAGTTAATTGGAAATTTATTTTCGATTATCTGACAATTGCACAATGAGAAAATACTGTACTTAAAATAATGCATATAGCGCTAAACGTAAACATGCTTTCATAATAGTTTTATTAATTATATTTTGATTAAGCTAACTACATAAACAAAAATAATCTTCAGCAGAATACTTTTGGGGAATTATTCGGCCAACGCTTGATATCTGTTGTTTAAATCAATAATGTATAGGGTGAATCCTTTATAAATATATTTACCAAACGGGGGATTATCGACTATAAATCAACTTCTTGAGGAACTAATTGTTTTAACCGACAGGTAACAGGTGTTTAACGGGTTTTATAGGATGTTCACCGAAATTCTAAAATAAAGAAATATTTTGTATGTTATTTTGCTCTCAACAAGGCCTACCCTATAAATTAAATGTTCCCTGACGCACCCATTTCTTACCGGCCTTTATAAAACTATAAACTATGAATTGCATAATAATAGACGATGATGAGTCCTGTAGAATAGTACTTGAACAACTAATCGCACAGGTTGATAACCTTAACCATATAGGCTCCTTCGAAACCGGCAAAAAGGCCATTAATGCTTTGAAGCATAATGATACCCATCTTGTTTTCCTGGATGTGGAAATGCCGGAGATGAATGGGATCGACATGTTGGCAGAACTAGAAATAAAGCCGCTTGTTATTCTTACAACATCACATAAAGAATATGCCCTTGATGCTTATGAATACGAGGTTGTAGACTATTTAGTAAAGCCCGTTACCATGCCCCGCTTTTTAAAAGCAGTTTCAAAAGCAGAACGACGGTATGAAAATTTACTTATGGGCAGCATCAGCAACGACAGGAATTATTTTTTTATAAGAAAGAATAACGTAATAAACAAAATAGCAATAAAAGATGTGCTTTGGATTGAAGCTATGGGCGACTATGTTATCATTCACACCAAAGACCAAAAACTTGTTCTTCATTCTACACTCAGAATGATTGAAAGTAAACTTCCAAAAGATAAATTTATAAGAATTCACCGGTCCTATATCGTACAAGTAGATAATATAAAAACAGTGGAGGGGAACACTATTTTTATAGAAGATAGTTTCATCCCGCTGGGCACTTTATATAAAGATAATTTTCTCAAGCGCCTGGGCCTTTTAGGGTAACTATATGTTTTATTCTTATTTCTTGATGGTTTGCCGGCTTTTTCCTATTTTTACGTGATAATTAAATTACTGGTATGAAGAGCAACAAACCTATAAATATTCTACTCATCGAAGATAATCCGGCCGACACACGACTTACGCAGGAAGTGTTTAAAGATGGAAAGATCCATAACACACTGAATGTGGTTATGGATGGGGAAGATGCTCTTCTTTATCTTAAAAAGTCTGATAAATACGCAAATGCAGAAACCCCCGATTTGATATTATTAGATCTTAATCTTCCTAAAAAGGACGGACATGCTGTGTTGGCAGAGATAAAAGCTGATACCAAGCTGAGAATTATACCCGTTATCATTCTAACTACTTCGGGAGCGGAAAAGGATATATTAAATACATATTCTCATCACGCCAATTGCTATATAGTGAAACCCATTGACCTTAATCAATTTATTAATGTTATCCGGTCTATTGAAGAATTCTGGCTCACAATAGTTAAACTTCCCAAAAAAGAAGGGTAGGTAAATACTCACTTGTATGAAAATGCTGAAAGACTTTGCTAAATATCTAAAAGAATCGCGGTTGAACGATTATGCGACTTATTACCTGGCTTCCTTAAAGGAAGCGAATCTTCCCCTGATAAAAATTGCAATTGAAAAGGGGTTAATTGAGGACCTGGATGATAAAAATGCCTTGCCGGCAACCATGGAGCGGCAAAAGAAGGCTTTGCAGGCATTAGAGGATGGAAGCGTAATTGCGAATGCTAAAAATAATTTGAAATTGTGGGAAGAAGGTAAATTATTACCGGGCCTGACTAAAAATGATATTCACCCCACTGACCTTGTATTAGGATATGCAGTTCAGAAAAAGGTATTATTCCATTTTTTACCTGAATATATCCATGATGTAAATGAATTTTTACACATAGTTCAGGAGGTGGAGGACTTATACGCCAATTTGCAAAATGATAATGTGCAAATGTTGTTTAAGATACAGAAAACGACAGAAGAGGAATTAAAAAAAGTAGAGGACCGCTTTAGCCAAATGGTCAAGAATGTGAAGGACTATGCCATTTTCTTTATTGATAGTGCAGGGAAAATACAAAGCTGGAATGAGGGAGCACAGCATATGAAAGGCTATTCAAAGGAAGAAATAATAGGCCGGCCATTATCCACATTTTATACCCAGCCCGATATTGAGGCAGGCATCCCGGAATACAATCTGAAAAAAGCTTTGGAAATGGGGCGTTATGAAACTCAGGGATGGAGGTTACGGAAAGATGGTTCTACTTTTTGGGTGGAAGCCCTTTACACTGCATTATATGATGAAAAGGGAAAATTAAACGGCTTTTCTAAAATAGCACGCGATGTAACCGATATACGAAATGCCCGAATACAACTTGAAGATAAAGCAAAGGAATTGGAACGTTCAAATGCAGAGTTGGAGCAGTTTGCTTATATAGCATCTCACGATTTGCAGGAACCCTTAAGAACCATAAGCAGCTACGTGCAATTGCTTGCTGAAAGATATAAAGACAAGCTTGATAAAGATGCAAATGATTTTATTGGTTTTGCAGTAGATGGAAGCAACCGGATGCGGTTACTAATAAACAGCCTTCTTGATTATTCGCGTGTGAATAAGGTAAAGCCCTTCGAATGGATAAACCTTAACACTGTAATAAGCGACATGTTGCAAGCCATGAAAGACACGATAACAGAATCGAAGGCCACTATCAGATATGCTAACCTGCCTAAAATATATGGAGACCCTGTTTTAATAGGACAATTATTTCAAAATCTTATTGGCAACGCAATAAAATTCAGAGACGGCAAAAAACCTGAAATAGAAATATCGAGTAAAAGGGAGGATGGAGAGTATCTTTTTTCGGTAAAAGATAATGGTATTGGAATAAAAAGTGAATATGACGAGAAAATATTTGTAATATTCCAAAGACTTAATGGCAGGGAAAAATACCCCGGAACAGGAATAGGACTAAGCATTTGTAAAAAAATAGTTGAAAGGCACGGTGGAAAAATATGGGTGGAATCTGAGCCCGGAAAAGGATCTACATTTTATTTTACAATTAAAACAACTTTATTATAAGTGAATGATATCGTAACCATATTATTGATAGAAGATAATCCTGCAGACAGTGAACTGGTGAGTATTTTCCTGAGAGAAATTTCTCCCTACAAATCTACTCTTGTCAAAACCGATTCATTAACCAATGGGTTGCAATTAATGAAGGATACTTCTGTTGATGTAATCATCCTTGATCTTTCACTGCCCGATAGCTGGGGGCTGGATACATTTACCAAACTGCACGCGGAGGCACCCCATGTACCTATTATTGTGCTTACCGGTCTTGAGGATGAAGCTATCGGTGTTGATGCCGTAAAATTAGGCGCCCAGGATTTCTTAATAAAAGGAAAGGTAAAAGGCGGGGACTTCCAACGTGCTATTAATTATAGTATAGAAAGGCATAAACTCATACAAGCTCTTTCCTCCAAGGCGCGTGAACTGGAAGAAAAAAGCGATTCGCTTGAAAAAGAAAAACAAAAACTTGCACTTGCCCATAAAATAGCAAAAATAGGTAGCTGGGAATGGGACTTGATAACTGGAAAAGTAGTATGGTCTGATGAACTTTTTGACCTTCACGGAAAAGAACCTTCCAATGAACCATTTTCTTTTGAGGAGTTTCTCTCATACATACATCCTGATGACAGGGGAGGGATTTTGGAGGTAATAACTCAAAGCAGGGAAACTCAAAAGCCCGTAAGTTTTTATTACAGAATAATTCAAACTGATGGAGCTATTCGCACATTTTACTCTCTTGGCGAGGTAGTGGTGAATGAGGATGGGAAACCTGCTAAAGTTATAGGAACCCGGCAAGACGTTACCGAAAGAGTAGCAGAAGAAGAAATGCAAAAATTGGCTATGGCAGCCACAAAATCATTCAATTCAGTAATTATAGCTAAAAATGATGGTACTATTGAATGGGTAAATGAGGGATTTACAAAATTGACAGGATACAGACTTGATGAA
>Ga0206873_1101_pt1 | contig 28614 bp, 23 predicted proteins | sample Alteio_BWOrgCont_11_FD_152631 | JGI IMG/M metagenome (GOLD analysis project Ga0206873, IMG submission 152631) | Enriched cells from forest soil in Barre Woods Harvard Forest LTER site, Petersham, Massachusetts, United States -... | ecosystem: Environmental > Terrestrial > Soil > Temperate forest >...
GACCTATTATTGCCGCTATTTTGGAAAAAGATAATGCTGTTGCTGATTTCCGTAAACTTATTGGGGCGACAGACCCAGCCAAAGCCGATGAAGGTACTATCCGTAAACTATTTGCTAAGTCCATATCTGCCAATGCAGTACATGGCTCCGATAGCGATGAAAACGCCCAAATTGAAGGCGATTTCTTCTTCTCGAAGTTGGAGAGGGTTTAAAGGATAAATAGGTTTTATAAAGTTTTCCGGTTGTCCGGAATTGAATTCAGATTGTGTTTACAGTTCAATAGACCCACCCAAGGTAAATTGGAGGATACCTAATGACATTGATTTTGGGCTATCGTAGGCAGTAGATATTCCATTTGAAGATGTTGTATAGGAGGGGTAGTTTATGTCTGCGCCTGTATATCCAACATCGAGATGCAAGCCAATCAATCCCTTTAATATAGTGTACATATACCCTCCACTAATATTATATCCAAACCCATTACCAACTTTTACAGTTTCTGTTTGAGTTGCTATTGTTCCCATGTAGTCATATGAATATGTCAAAGTAGGATAATTAGCGGTAACAACTCCTAAAAGAACTTTCAATTCTAGACTAAGATTGGGAGGGCCTATGTGAAACTTAAAATAAGGCCCGATTAAATATTCTCCAACATAATAACTTCCGCTGATTGTAAAAGAAGGTGGTGGTGTGCTAGTAAAAAAATTACCAGCATATTGGTCATATGCCTGAATATTTAATGTTAAAATATCAAATGAATTAAAATTCCCACCAATTGATAACATGGCGCCAAATTGTTGGGTAATCATATATGTTGAATAGATATTGAAATGGAAACCGTTTTTGGCATAACCGTTGATATTATTCATATCGTTAACATTAGAGATAAAAGGTACCGCCACTGAGTCTGATTGTGCATAGCGAGCATGTGGTGCGTTTGTACCAATGCTAAATCCAATTGATAGTTTTCTAATATGTTTTGTACTATCTTGTGAATAGATACATGTGTTGGCAGTAAATGAACCTATCAAAGTAAATAATATATAGTTTTTCATTTGCGGATAGGAATATTACTGAATTACTGATGAAATAATACCCGTCGAAATATTGACTTTTAAAATAACATCATTGCTATAACTAGTACTGTTTATAATATAAAAATTACCTCTGTTGTCCAATGATAAACCAAACAAGTCGCCAAATCCAGCATATGTTGCAGGTATTCCGGAACCGGATATATTATAATTATTACCGCCTCCTGCCACAGTATAAATAATATTCGTTTTTGCTTTTATTTCTCTTACTATGGTATGATCATTAAAATAAATATTCCCACCGGCATCTACTTTAATTCCTTCCGGATAACTTAATGCTGCTGCTGTAGCAGGGATGCTGTCCCCATTATATCCCGATATGCCATTTCCGGCGATGGTTGTAAAAATACTCGTAGCTGCTGTAACTTTTCTTATTCTGTAGTTTCCCACGTCACTGATGTAGATATTTTCCGAATCATCAACCGCAATAAAAGTTAGATAGCTTAATTGTGCTGAAATTGCAGGACCTCCATCACCTCCGAATCCGACGACTCCATTGCCTGCAACAGTTGTGATTATCCCTGAACTTAAAACTACTTTACGAATCCTGCAATCATTAACCACATATAAATTACTTTTATTATCTATTGCAATACTACCGGGCCCTCCTTGCAAACCACCGAGACCTGCATTAATTGCAGGACCTCCGTCTCCACTATATACGTTAGAGCCATTGCCTGCTACCTTCGTTACTATATAATTTGAAGCATTAATTTTATAAACTGCTTCACAACCATCATCCCCGAAATAAATATTGCCGGAACTATCAATTGCTATGCCGGAAGGGGAAGATACACTTGCATAGAAGCATGATTCTCCATCGTTCGGACAGCCATATTGCATCTTTATATTAACAAATGGTTGAACGATTCCCGCGGAACTTATTGAAAGGATGTTATTGTTACTATTGTTTACAGGATTGGTGACATATATAGTTCCCGCCTTATTGCAAATAAGGTCTTGAGGTTCATTAAATAATTGATTGGGATATGTTTGCCGCGGTGGTTCCGGGGTACACGAAATAAACAATATTGAGAAAAATAGTAAAAGTCTAAAAAGTGTTTTCAAGAGGGTTCTAGTTTTTCATAATTTCAACTGTTTCTTCCATTATTTTGGTTTTCCTTACACAAATATAATGGTCTTTAGTTATTACAGAAATTTGTCTCGGTTTGTTTATCCAATTTACCCTTTTTTTAATAGCATAATTTATTGAATTTTCATGGTAAAATAACAGGGAATAACAGGAGGGATAACAGGGGAAATAACAGGGAAAAAAGCGAAAATAACAGGGAATCGCTTTTTCGTTAAAAGGTAACTACTGACTATTTGATACAAAGATAAGCAGTTTTGTATATTTGTAGGAATCAACTATAAATATATGGCAATAGAAGACGACGTAATAAGATTGCAGGATAGCGTATCCCATTTATCTAATCAAATTTTAATTCTCCAACAAAGACTTCAAGATTACGACATTACTAAACAGGAATTATTAGAATTAAAGTATATGCTATTCTATGAACATTATTATTTTGTTGCTGTATTGTTTAGAAATAATATATCTATGAGATTAGAGGACTTAGTAAAAGCCAGAGACCATGCAATAAAAGCATTCAATGAAAGTCAGCATGAGTATATAGCTACTCCAGTTGGAGAATATGAACACTCTATTACTAAGAAGTCTTTATAATGGAAACTGAACTGCCAAAATCATAAATAGATTTTCCTGCTAAATATATTTCTTGGTCAGTTAGTTTTTTACCTGAATTATGTTTTTCAAATAGTTTTTTTAGTTTCTCGATTTTTTGGAGAACGGTAATATGTTTTTTATTTTCTTTTTTTGACATGACAATATTATTAGATTGTTTATATTTGTATCACCTGTGACAAGGTTTTCAACTATAAACATCTGTACCCAATGGGGAAAGGGGAATTATTACCCCAAACATCTATTTTAAGCCTGCGCCTGCACTAATCTATTCCATGTTAAAGTAGTACCTGTGCTTTTAGCAAGAAAATTATCAAAGCGTTCTACTTCGCCCAACTCACGTGTATTATATCGAGCGCAAAACTCGTCCAAATATCTATCCAAATGCTTGCGGCTTGTGAAATGATAGATACCGTAAAGCCCACGTTTTAGAACGCTCCAAAAGTTTTCAATGGTGTTGGTATGGACTTCGCCCTGCACGTAGATTTTTAGACCATGTTGAACGGTTTTATGAGTATATCCTGTAAGCCTGCCATAGGCATACCATTCATCCGTTAGCATAGTCGAGCCTTTGGCAATATGCTTTTCTATTTGGGGAATAATAGTTTTCGCCTTCGCATCGGGGACATGAACTGCAATAACTTTTCCTGCACGTTCCACTAATCCTAACACCACCGCTTTATCTCTTACGCTTCTCCCGCCAACACCTTTGTCTTTTTCAGAACGTAAGGGCGGCGTACTTCTATGTTTCTTATTTAAATGCCTGTTACCTTCTTTACCGCCTATGTATGTCTCGTCCACTTCAACGCTATTATTGAGCATAATTGGCTCACGCACTTTCAGCATTTCCCTAATACGGTGTTCTAAATGCCATGCAGATTTTTGACATATTCCTATATCCTTTGCAAGCTGTACGCTGCTTATTCCTTTCTTATGTGAAGTGAGCAGGTAAATAGCAACGAACCATTTACGTAGCGGGATATTACTATCCTCAAATATACTACCTACTTTAACGGAAAATATTTTATAGCATTCGGGCGAAGCGCATTTGAAACGCTTACCCTGATTGATTTTATACACCTTATCATGGTTACAATACGGGCAACGTGGTGTACCGCCCCACCGCTTTTGTGCGAAGTAATCTATACACGTTTGCTCGTCCTTAAAGTAATCGAGCAGGTCTGTCAGGTTCTTAAATTGTGGTATCATAGTTCTTTTATATTTGTCGGTGCAAAGATAATACATATTTTTGGAATTAGGTACTATTTGTAACAAAATATTTTTAACATGGGAAAGAAAAAGAAAAAACAGGTGTTCAATTTTCCTTTATTAGATGAGAAAGACATCAGCAATACAAATGATGTAAAATGTGCATCTTACAGAGGTAAAATAATACATTACATGGTAGAATTGGAAAGCCTTTTGGATTGGGCTTTGATGAGGTATTACATAAGAAATGATGAGGTTAAAATATATGATTTTACTCATTCTATACTGGGGGAAGAAAATCTAATGTTACACTCAAAATTCTTAGCCATTTCTTATATTCTACACAATAGATTCCCGTCTTTTATTCCTACACATAGCTATTTCCTAACCACTTTTGATGAACTTATAACTTTACGCAATAAAGTAGCTCATCTTAAAATGACTGCTGTATTTCAGCACGGAAACAAAATAAAATATTCTTTAGCTGACGTAAAAACAAGTGGACATAAGCCAAAGGGTAATATTATTTATATAAGTAAAGATGAGTTAAGAGTATTTTATGGGAAATACAATCAGTTACGAAAGGACTTAGCTGAAATAATAGACCTGATAGAAAACGGTAACAAAAAAGAAGCATAACTACTAAGTCGGAATTTACCTTACTTTTTGCTATGCTTCTTTAGTATTGCAATACGGAGCTCTGCCGACAAAGATACGTTATTTATATTAATTACTAAATGCGAGGACTACCGAGATAATAGGTATCACAATAAAGAATAGTACGGCTGCAATTGTAAGCCCTGAACTAAATTGCCTTTCTCCTCGTTGGTCAGGCAAGTTAGTACGCCAGGAATATACTTCCCCAGACTTATCTATGTAAAACTGTAAATAGTAGGAGTTTGTATATGTTTGAGCAGAGGCGTAGCTATAAGCTGTTTCGGGGTAAAACACAGTTGTTGCCTGTGGGCTTCTTTCATACATTAATACCTTACCACCTTCCCCATCAGGCGTAATATTTGTAGGTGCGCCAAATCTCATTATTACCTGATGTTCTGTTTTACCCATCCATTCATCCATAACCTGTCCTATGGGTATGCGGGTATAAGTATAGCATGATGTAAGTAATACAGGAATTAATGATAAAGCGAGTAGTTTTTTCATGATTATTTGGAATAAAAGTCAATAGATTTTTGTTTGTATTTATTAGCATTTACATAATCCCCTAAATCTTCGCAATATTTTGACAACTCATCACAATAGTCTCCACATTTTTTATAGTTATATTGTATCTCAGTACAGGATACAGCCTTTTCAAAATACCCTATGGTTTTAAATGTTTCATAAGAATATGATTTATTGCTGGCTTTATTTAAAGTTGCTCGCAAATAATAATACTCCCCAAGTGTATGGTAAACTAATTCACACGTAGAGTTATCTATTGTAGTGGTTTGTAATAATTCAGAACTTTTACCCACATAAACATCTGCCTCATCGGGATTGTCATACATAGCACAACTTGCCATCATTACATAGTCAGTAGCTAAATTTCCATTACATTTCATCACACAAGATTTATTCCCATATTCAACATTCTCCAAGTGTAAATAAATAAAAACAGCTACCTTAAAAGATTCTATTGCATGAGTTTGGTCTTGCTGCTTCATGTACTCAACACCCATTTTTTCAAAATCTTTCGCTTCACTAAAAATATTATCAATCACTTTGGGGCGGTATTGAAGAAGTATATTGGGTAATGAATTTATGCCCTTTTCAATAGTATCGTAAGTAGATTTTAAATCCTGCGAATAACATAGAATACTCCATGAAACCAATAAAGAAACAATAAAAGTTTTCATTGGGGCTTATGATTTTATACTCATAAGCCCCGCATGAGTGATTATATAAAATCAGCGTGGGACTAAACTCATTTGTCGTCACGCTCTACTACGGGCGTATATTACAGAATAAGAGTGCCCCACGCCTTTGGTGTTGCATACTCTCATCCTCGTAATAGTCCGTGTCTGGGAATGTAGTAGATTCGACGACAGGATAAGGACGCTAATATATTTTCAATACAAATGTAAGAAAATATTAATAACTCGTATATTTGTAAATTAAAAATGCCCGTAGTAGTTACGGGCAGGTATTCAATATTGATAAAATATGTTTTGTCTTCTCAGGGACAGATGCAAAAATAATCAATATTTATATACCATGAGAATACATTTGTTGAAAATAAAAATTTGGGTTAAAAAACTTATCGGTATGAAAGTAACAGAGGATATACTGGATTTAATTTTATTGAGATTAAATAGAATTGAAAGTAGGTTAACAGCTATAGAAAAACGATTAAGCGAACAGGAAGAAAGCGATAAAGAGATACGGGATATTGTTAATAAACTTGATGTATCCGTTCAGGCGAAATTTAAAAAAATGGATATTGATATTGAAAAACTAAAGCGATAATTGCTATATTTGTACTATGGTTAAGAAGAAAAAACCAAAAAGAGCCAAGAAATATGAGAGTAAACTCGCTATCAATGGCTCCTTCGATGATTTGATGAATGTAATTGTAAGGGATATTAAAAAGCCTAAAAAGGCGAAAAAATAAAAATCACTCAATTACTACCTGAAAATCTTTTACTTAGTCTTGTATCTAATAATCAGTAGTTACCCGTTAAAATACTGAATAATAACATATTATATATTTTCGCTCCCTGTAAATAACAGGCTTTTAAAAAACAGAGCGGTAAAAAAGCGCCTGAAATTGTTTGTCCGAGGGGATTACTTTGTAACAAGCTATGTGATGTCATTTGGGTTTTCATACTGCAAAAATAGTGTATGAAAAAGCGTTTTTCTTAAAAGTCAATGACTAAGGCGGGTCATTGCCTTTTAAAACTCCCTGAACTTTGCGTTCTTTGTACAAGCCTTCGTGTTCTTTGCGTGAACAACCCCTAAAGACTTCACGCAAAGTTCGCCAAGAAACAGCCCGCAAAGTTCGCCAAGCTAATCTTGCTAAGGCAAGAAGATTAATTATTTACCTGTCTGGTGTAATATGTACCTTTGTTTCGACTAACAAACATAATTATTTTCAAAGCAGATGTGGAATTGGCTGGCTAATTTTATTTTAAAATACAGGTTAACGCTGTTGATTGTTATTGCCGGGATCACGGTATTCATGGGATATAGGGCAAAACAGGTTAAAATTGCCTATAACTTTACACAACTGCTTCCGTCCGATGACAGCGCTTGGGTCAATTATCAAAAGCTCCAGGAACAGTTTGGCCCCGATGGAACGGTGATGATAGCGGGTATGCAAACGGATAGCTTATTCACCAACCTGCAAATGTTTGATGACTGGTACACACTCGACCGCTCTGTAAAACATACGGCAGGAATTAAAGAGGTTATGTCGGTGGCATCGCTTTATATGGTGGTAAAAAACGATAGTCTCAATAAAATTACGGTTGATACCTTGCTTCATAAAGAGCCTTCTTCATTAAAAGAACTTGACAGCATCAAAACAGTGATTTACCGCTTGCCCTTTTTCAAAAATTTTATTTACAACAAGCGCACCGGCTCTACCCTGATGCTGATTACTTTTAAAGAAAAAGATTTGAATACAGTAAGGAGGATTGCCATTGTAGATTCTGTAAGAGCCCAAATGGAGGCCTTCGGAGCAAAGTACCACCTCACTATGCATTATTCCGGCATGCCATACATAAGGACTATCATTTCGCGCAAAATAATGAATGAAATGATCATGTTTCTTTTGCTGGCAATCTTGATTACGGCTATTATATTACTTTTTATTTTCCGCTCCTTCTATCTTGTTGTTTTCCCGCTATTGGTTGTTATTGTGGGGGTAATCTGGTCGGTTGCGCTGTTAAGCCTTTTTGGCTACCCGATAACCGTATTGTCCGGTCTCATTGCCCCGCTTATCATGGTGATAGGCGTTCCAAACTGCATACTGTTGTTAAATAAATACCATACGGAATACCGCCTGAACAACAATAAAACAGAAGCCCTGAAAACGATGGTTAGTAAAATCGGTATTTCTTTATTCCTGGCTAATGTCACAACAAGCATTGGTTTTGCAGTATTCTGTTCTACCCGTAGCACGGTACTTGTGCAATTTGGATTGGTATCTTCTCTCGGGGTGATGTGCACTTTCCTTATTTCACTTTTCCTTATTCCTATTATCTTTAGTTTTCTTCCTCCTCCGCAAGTAAAACAAACAAAACACCTGGACAGAAGATATACTGTTTCCCTACTTACAAAGATTGACAGCCTGGTACATAACCACCGGAAAATAGTTTATGCAGTTGTTATAGTCTCTGTGCTTATTTCAATCTATGGAATTTCTCGCATAAAAGCTATGGGCTATGTAGTGGATGACCTTCCGCAGAATGATCCTATTTATGCGGATATGCACTATTTTGAAAATTGCTTTGGCGGCGTACTTCCTATCGAAATAGAAATTGATACCCGCCAACCTAAAGGTATATACGCAGAGGGCGGGCAGGCCCTATATAAAATGGAGCGCTTGCAAAATATGCTGAAGGGCTATCCGTTTTTCTCCCGCGCACTCTCTGTTACAGAAGGATTAAAATTTGCTAACCAGGCTTATCATGACGGAGACTCACGGTATTATATCATGCCCACGCAAAGCGATTTGCAATCCATAGTACAGGACTTGCCTGACGCAAAACAAAAACAGAATATGTTCAAACCATTTTTAGACAGCACTAAGCAATATGCCTGCATAGATTTATTTATGCAGGATTTAGGCTCCGTCAGAATGAAAGATGTTCTTTCTTCCGTCATTCCAAGAGCAGACAGCATCTTCAACTATTCTGCAGCAACCCAATCATGGCTGCCGGCAGATAAACGCTATAAAATAACTTTCACAGGCAGCTGTCTCATCTTCCTGAAGGGAAATGATTATTTGGTAAAGAACCTTATTGAGAGCGTATTACTGGCCGTTATCCTGGTGTCGCTTATCATGTATTTATTATTTATGTCTTTCCGCATGGTTGTAATTTCTACTATACCGAGCCTTATTCCTTTGGCCATTACACTTGGATTGATGGGCTTTTTCAATGTTCATCTGAAACCCAGCACCATACTTATTTTCAGTATCGCGTTCGGTATCTCTTCCGATGGTACTATGTATTTTCTTACCAAGTATAAACAGGATATAAGAAAATATAATCTTAGTATTTCAGAAATAGTTTCGCTCGTAATAAAAGAAACAGGCGTAAGCATGATTTATACTGCTATAATCCTCGCCTGCGGATTTATGATATTTATCTTCTCCGGTTTCGGAGGTACGAGGGCGCTGGGCTTGCTTGTTTCAGTCACGCTGCTAATGGCATATTCTTCTAATCTTATTGTGCTTCCTTCCTTTTTACTTTCATTGGAAAAAAGAATCAACCGTAAGGAAGAAATGAAATCGTTAATTGATGTGGAGCATGGCAGTTTGGATGATGAACCGGGGGCGCCTACAGGAACAGGAAAAATGAATTGAAGAATGCGTAGAAGGTAGCTCCGGCTTCTGTTTCAAGGGTATCTTCGGTAAACAGGGAGAGCATAAAAATCATCCAGAAAATGAAATAAAAATAGGTGAATATTTTTTTTGTTTTTATTCCGGGATAAAGGAGTGAAAATATAAACCAGGCAATCCCAACCAGGCCGAATCCAACTCCTATTTCAAGATATTGTTCGTGTGCCCGTAACCGCCATTGCTTAGTAAGTACAGAATGGGTTGAGTCGTAATAATTGTCAAACGCCTCTCGTACATTTCCGGTTCCTACACCGATGAGAGGATGTCTGCTGATTAAGGTGAGCGCCACTCTCCAGTATTCGAGCCGCATGGTGACGGAATGCCCGTTTATGTCACCTCCTCTTTGATAATTATCAACTTCCCAAAACACTTGGTACAGGCGGTAATTCATGCTACTTAAAGAATTGAAATGGTAGTTGGGAATTCCCATTTCAATGGCGTTCATGTCCTTTGGCGAAAGCACTGAAACCCCCGCAGAATCCTTCCTCAATCCCATAGAGGTCATGTACCGGATAAGTGTTGATTGAACGGCATTACCTTTTAAATCATTGCTGTCAAAGGGTATTTTGCTTCTTTTATTCCATTCTTTTTTCAGTTCCTTCAAACAGACATATTCCGCAACATAATGGCCATTTTCGGTATAAATATTCTGTGTATCTATGTCGTAATTATTTCCATTTATTGTTTGCTTATCTAGTTTTGAGAAATCAACCGTATCCGGGTTGGGAAAGTAGTGATGATAAGAATAAACTATATAGCCCGTTGAACCAATCGACCCCAGTGCAAATAATCCTATTACAGATAATCCTGCCAGCATTTTTTTTATCCTGATTGCCTTTATTGCAATATACAGGAGTAATGCAAGGCATATTATAAGAACCATTACGACTGCTGTTAGAGACTGCATTACAAAAAGGAAAAAAAGCAACCAGCAAATCCAGATAGTGTAAATAATTGACCAAAATGAAAGCTTATTTGTGACTACGTAATGTCCCAGAAGAAATATAGACAGTGTCATCATCATGGCAAGCCTTACGGGAGCTATGTATATAGAAATGTCATGTATATCTACTATTTCATGATTTATGAGTAGATACCCGCCGGCAAGGGTGGCATAGGTTACAGCAAGCATAAAGATAAGTATCACCGTTCGCTTCTCTTTTTCTAAAAGTGGCTTGCTTGTTGAAAAGACAAGCGGAAATAGCAAGAGGGGAAGCTTTTTGTTAATGTCTTCCATGCCGTAGTTGAAATTGGTAGTGTATAACAACCCCAACAAATGCATTATATAGAACGAACATAAAACTACCGCAGGTTTATTCCGGATGAAACTCTTATACTTTTGGGTATAGTTTTCTTCTATCACCCAATTTATAGCCAATATGGCCTGGGCTATACTATTCAGTCCATTGGACAATGGCATTCCCACGCCAACACCTACCAGTCCCGCTAAAAAGATATAGCGGTGAATCTGCGTTTTTAACGGAGTATTATCTGTGAGGGATTCGGCGGTTGAAAACAATTTGCTTAAGCCAAGTATTTTATTTTGTATCGGAGTTAGTTTATTCAATTATTATTTGATTATCAAAAACAGTTTTGAAAACTGAAAGTGATTGTTCGTATATATCCTCACAAGTATCAAGCATAATAAGATAAAATATTTTCCCTTCAAATCGTTTTTTGCTTCCTTGCGCTCTATATACTTGCATCTGCCCGGAATTATTATTTGGAATAGCAGCGGGGTCTTCCAGAAGCAATCCCGGATATTTTGGCGCTTCTCTTTCTATTCCTATCATATATCCATGCATACCACCTACATTTGGATACATTGTTTTGTCTATTATCTCATATGCAATCATCCTATCATATTTTTTAGAGAATAGGATCCTAGTTTTATGTGAGTATTTTGAAACGAAAGTATTAACGTAATCGTCTAATTTATCTGTATCACTTACAGTTTTCATAAGTATTGCGATCGTATACTTAATCTCCATTCCATTTTTATTCTTTATAGGCAAAGGCTTCATAAAGTACATGGACTTATGATTAGCATAATCATATCCACCCATTTTCCATATAGAATCAATTAATAATCTTATTCCCAGTGGCCTGGATACAATGGCCAGCTTTTCCCCTTTACGTGCAGTCCAAATATCCTTACCACTGTATGTACTGTCCTTATTAACATTTATCATCCTCTTATAAATTGACTGTCCCAACTGGATTTCAAAACTTCCCTCCCTGCCTGTAATACTTTTAACTTTATCCATTGCAAAAAAGCAATGTGAAGGCATATTAGCCATTGCGGCAGAAAATGCGTAATCGTTCCAAAAATCAACAGGCGCATTATTGGGTAATAAACTTTCTGCTTTAAGATAATTATCAATAGCCTTAACGGAGTTATTAGAAAGTGCATAATTATTTCCAAGAAACCAATATGGCCTATAGTCTTTGGGATTACTTTTAATTGCCAGTTCATAGTTATTTACCGCAGTATCGAAAAATGGATTTTCATCAAGATTGAAGAGATAATCTCCAATATCTCCGAGAAGCAGGTATAGTTCTTCATTTTTATTAGGAATGGATAAAAATACTGAGTAACTATCCTTAAGTTCTTTTACGAGTTCTTGCTTGGGTACATCATACCTCCAGTCATGTGTCCAATGATCAAAGTATTTTTTATCATCTTTAATGTAATTGAAATCGGTAATGAGTTTGGCATCTTTAGTGATTTTGGAAATGTCAATATAATTCACATTTGCAACTGCGTTATATGTGACTATTAGCAATATTAGAATAAAATTTGTTCGTTTCATTACAAGTATGATTTTCCATTACAAACATAATCAATAAATAGATTTGGAGATAATCTTCATCTCCTCAGTAATAATAGTTGTAAATTCCTTGTATATCTGATTTATGTACTAATAATGAACATCGCCTATTAGAAAATAAGTTGAAGAGTCCCCATAATAGAAAATCGCGAAATGTTTGGATCGTTAAGATAGGAAAGACGCCAAAGTGCGTCAATACGTAAAAATTTAAAAATATTTTCAATTCCGACATCGGCTTCTGAATAGGGCCCGTTATTTAATGCCCTTAGAGTTGACGGGAACAAAAGGGCTTGTTCGTTTTTGAGGTTTACGGAGCCTATGAGTGTTTTGTATCCTGCAATCTCTCTCCATTTCAGTTTTCTAAAAAGTGGGATTTTCTTAAAAAAATATCCTTCAAAGTGGTGTTCTATATTTAAGCCCAGGTACTGGTCGCTGGCAAATTCATAGTAGTTCATCATGTTATAGGCATTATCGTCGTACACATATGTTTCATTGCCCGGGTGCAATTCCATAAGCGGATAAGGAACGACTCCAAATATTTTACCTCCTTCGGTATAAAAACGCGTATCGCCAAAAGGATTAATATGCAAAACATAATTCAGCCCTAAAACTATTTTATGATATTGGTAGTCGCCCTCGAAAATACCTTGTAGACCCTCTGTGTATTGAAAAAGCAGAGTGGGGTATCGTGTCCCTACATCTGTGCGGCTCATATTGGCCACTATATATTTATCATCATAGGAGAAATTAATATAGAGTTGTAGCGCTGGTGCATGAATATTAGGTTTAGTAAGAACTTGTCCCGAGTTGCTTAAAAAATCATACTGGTTATTTTGTAAAGGGGTAAATACCCGGTCTATATAGGACAATTTAAATTCAAGCCCTGTAAATATGTCTCGGTCATACGTAAATCTTGTTTCCTGAACACGGGTAAGATTGCTTACAGGAGCACGTGCAAGTATGGAAGTGAGAATATTATCTCTTCCGAATAAATCATCCGCCCGCCCAAGAATTTGCAAATCATCGGTATAATGCATTTCTATTTGCTGCCAGGGTGTTTTGGTTATAAAGGTTTTGAAGCCTATGCTATATTTTATTTTTTCATCCTGGAAGCCATAAGCGCCATATCCGTTAAATTCATAACGCTCACTGAATTTGTCGCTGGTTCTACCTCCAAATCGAATTCTTGAACCCTCTACTGTATTATAACTATAAAAATTTGTTACAGGTCCCATATCAAAGTAGCCGAATGTTCTATATCCTGTAAGAAGCAACAGGGCGGCATGATAGGCATGGTTGTATGCGGGTAATGTTTGCACTGTATCAACCATTTTATAGATGTTCTTTTCACTTTTCGATAAAGGTTCCTGCCTGATGGAATCCCAATATTTTGCCGAACGGTTTTCTGCACTATCCTCTACCGTGATATTGTTGGTAATGTTATAGAACTTATTTTCTTTGGGCTGATTGATAACAAAGTTTTTATATAAAGTAGTTTTCCTGCCGTATATGCCGGTTCCGTTTTTATCGAGCGCAAAATCAATTATCAATTTGTTTTTGCTTTGCATCCAATGCGTAGTATCTACCTGTGTGTATTCTTCTATTACACTAAACCCCTGGACAAAGTTGAGATTTACATCGCTTGGCATTGTCATTTCAAGCCTCACTAATGCGAATGATGTATCGGCAATCCACATATTGCCCGAGAAAGCAAATTCCTGTTTGTGCTTTGGCTTAAACTGTATTTGGTAGCACCAATGCCCATCAATATTCATACTATCTATCAAATAGTATTTGTAAAAAATATTCCAGTTGTAGGAGATAGGGCTGTTAAATGCCTGCCCGAAAAGGAGGAAAGTATTTTTGTATATATCCACATTTTGATACATGTCTCCCGTAAACTGGCCAACACTTTGGTTTTTAAAGCCCGAGAATTTGGTGGCTTTAATAACTTCTTTCTTGAATTTCGGATGATCACGATAATAGTAGTCGGAAACAGCTTCTGATATGAATACAGGCAAGTAGGGCTTTTCTTTTACATTCGTGCTATCAATATTTTTAAAGATAAAATTCACAGATTTAAAGAGCTTTCTGTTTTCATCTTTTTTAGGGATGTTATTAAGGTCAAACTCTATCTTATTGTAAACTTCATATTGATAGGCGCCAATATGGTTTGGGTCATTTTGTTCTTTATGGTCCATCACTTTTCGTATTATTCTCCATGCAGGGTTTTCACCCGGGTGGACGGTTACTTCGGTTATAACGGAGGATTCCGGGTCAAGAAAAATATTTACTTCCTGGGTTTGGTGATTTTTAATTGCATATGCAGCGGACTTATACCCAATATAGGATACAATAATGGAATCAGACGTTTCCGTAGTAGTTATCGTATAATTGCCTTCATAATCGGTGGAGGTGCCAGTTGTGGTATTCTTCAGTAGCAGATTAACAAACGGCATAGGTTCGCGGGTTTGCGCATCGTATACTTTGCCTGTTATTATAGTTTGTGTGAAAGCGGTAACCGGTAATAGGAATAATACTGTTAAAGGAATGTATTTTCTTATAATTTTACTCCAATTCATAATTTCTATTACTGTACTGCATTTACAATAGTAAGAAGATAAATGGAGATAGCTGTTTTAATCGATCCGATGTTCATCTCCATTTTTGTCATTTGTGCTATTAGCAAGCGATACATATCTTTGCACAAAAATAAACGATAGAATGAATCTGTTATTGCTTGGGAGTGGGGGAAGGGAACATGCCCTGGCATGGAAAATGGCCCAAAGTTCTCTTATTAATAACTTGTATATAGCTCCCGGAAACGCAGGAACAGCAACTTGCGGCACGAATCTGAATATAGATATCCTGGACTTTGACATGGTAAAAAAAACAGTCCTTGAAAAAAATATTTCTCTTGTTCTTGTAGGACCGGAAGAACCTCTTGTACGGGGCATCTATGATTTCTTTCAATCGGACAAAGAACTATCATCTGTTCGGCTTATCGGTCCCTCAAAAAATGCAGCAGCCCTTGAAGGCAGCAAGGATTTTGCCAAGCAATTTATGATAAAACACGGCATTCCTACTGCCCGCCATTCTACTTTTACAAAAGAAACTATTGAACAAGGCATTGAATTTTTAAAAACTCTTTCTCCTCCTTACGTTCTAAAAGCCGATGGGTTAGCTGCCGGCAAGGGTGTAGTCATTCCTAATACACTGACAGAAGCCAAATCTATTTTGCGGGAGATGCTGTTGGATGAAAAATTTGGAGCGGCAAGCCATAAGGTAGTGATAGAGGAATTTTTGAGCGGCATAGAGCTTTCCGTATTTGCGCTTACGGACGGAAAAGACTTTCATATTCTGCCGGAAGCGAAAGACTATAAGCGCATAGGCGAAAATGATACAGGCAACAATACAGGAGGAATGGGAGCTATTTCGCCGGTTCCTTTTGTAGATAAAGCATTCATGGAAAAAGTAAAGCAGCTTATTATTATTCCAACCGTGGAAGGCCTGAGAAAAGACAAGTTGGAATATAGGGGCTTTATCTTCTTCGGACTGATGAATTGTAATGGAGAACCGAAGGTGATAGAATACAATGTGCGCATGGGCGACCCGGAGACGGAAGTGGTGATGCCCCGCATAAAGACTGATTTGGTGAAGCTTTTGATAGCGGTGGGCACTCAAACCTTGGGACGAACTACCATCGAATTTGATGAAAGGGCTGCTGCAACGATAATGCTTGTCTCCGGCGGCTACCCTGATAAATATGAAAAAGGCAAAGTAATAACAGGCTTGGAAAATGTGAATGAGAGTATAGCGTTTCATGCAGGGACAAAGCAGGAGGGAGGCGCTATTGTCAGCAATGGCGGGCGGGTGCTGTCCGTCACATCCTATGGCAATACACTGAAAGAAGCTGTTGCGACTTCTTATAAAAGCATTGCTAAAATTGATTTTGAAAAGAAATATTTCCGCAGAGACATTGGAAAAGATGTGGGAGCGTAGAGAAGTGAAAGATTAAAAATGGAAAGCGCAAAATAATTAGAAGCTATTTCAAAAACATCTTTATTGGGAAATAAGGTTAAAAAGATTAGTAGGCGGCCCTTTCTACTAAGGTTTTTTACCTTAGTAGAAAAAATGTCCACAGACTTTTAAAACCTTATTTTTTGGATGGCTTATAGAAAGTAAGTATACGTTAGCCCTGCTCGTGCACGTTTAGTTTTTTAATTATTTCATTTGCTTCGTTGTCGTTGTATATGCCATATGCATTAACGAGCACGCCTTTCACCTTAAATTTTTCTGAAGAGATAGCATATAACACCGCCTGGTCTTCGGGGTCGCTCTCGCCTTCAAAACGAAATACCTTATCTACTTTAAAGTCGTTGGGAGATAATTGGTATTTCTCATTACTGCAAACAATATGATTTTCTTTCAGGTTAAAATCTTCGGTGTAGCCTTGGGCTTTCAGTCCATTAATAGCTTCTACGAGTGTTGAATAGGATTCCATGATACTTGATGTTTTAATTTTTTATTAATTATCTTTTCAAGGCATTCGGAACAAAGGCACTCTTTATTCATATCAAGCGGCATGATGCGGGGAAATTTCCCGCACCAGCAGTCTGATGATGAACAAGTAAATTCCTTAGAACATTCCGGGCATTGCTTCTTTCTATAAAGTTGAACGCATCTATTTTTAAATTTCTCGTTTGCAGGGAAAATATCAGGGTGGAGCAATGATGCAAGTAATTCTATGCCATCCACCAAATGCAGGCTGGGACAGGTAAATAAGTCCGCATCTGCTATATAAACAGCATTATTTTTTACAGCTTTCAGGTTATTCCATCCTTCCAGTTGTGTAAGTTTTTCGATTTCCTTAGAACTTCTTTCCACATTGAAGCCGCAGGGGGCAACCACCAAAACTTCGGGATTATACAGCGCTACCTTTTCCCAGGGAGTAACTATTGAATACCCCGATGGATTGGAGAGCATATCAACTCCCCCGGCTTGGGCAATTTGGTAGGGTATCCAATGCCCGCAGTTGTAAATGGGGTCGAGCCATTCCATAACCATGACCCTTTTTAACGGGGCATTATTTTCCCTCAATTTATTTAGAATAGAATCTGTCCGTTTTTTCAGTTGAGCTAAGAGATTATACGCCGCTTCTTCCTTTCCAAGCGCTTGGGCAATGGTTACCGCATTATCAAAAACATCATCCAGGTTTCTTGGAATAAGTGGAATAATCTTTGGTTGTTTTTTTAGTTTGTAAATAGCTCTTTCTACATAGCTTGTGCTAATTTGGCAAACATCACACACATCCTGCGTGAAAATAATATCAGGGGAAATTTGTTGCAATAGTTCCTCGTCGATGTAATAGAGGCTTTTGCCTTCCTGCTTTGATTCCGAAACAACTTTATCTATTTCAAGACTGGTATAATTATTGCCTTCCAGATAGGAGCGGACTACCTTGGGTTTATCCGAATGGCATTCAAAAGTTACTCCATAGAGTAATTCTTCCAGCCCCATCTGGTATATCATGCTTGTAGCAGCCGGCAAAAAAGAACAGACTTTCATATCGACATCTAAGATAAGAAATATTTCAATACAAATTTACCCCGCCATCTCACTAAGCTCCAGCCAGCGCAATTGTTTTTGGTCAAGCAATTGAGTGATTTCTCCTAACTTAATGGCAATTTCGGATAACTCTTTATGGTCAGTGATGCCACTAACCATTTTTTCCGTAAGTTCTGATTTTTGCTTTTCGAGTTTTGCTATTTCCTTCTCTAAATTCTGGAACTCAAATCGCTCTTTGTTAGTCATCTTTTGCTTTACAGTCCCACGATTAAAATCGTGGGCTATTGTTGGAGGCTCAGGTTTTGTTTCAGGTTTAGCTTCATTTTTTTTCTTTTCTTTTTCCAGTTCACGGTATTCGGTATAAGAGCCTATGAATTTTTTTACATTCCCGTTTCCTTCTAAAATAAAAAGCTGGTCAGCCAGTTTATCCATAAAATAACGGTCGTGGGAAACCATTATTAAGCACCCCTGGAAGTCTAACAGGAATTGTTCCAGCGTACTGAGCGTAATCAGGTCAAGGTCGTTGGTAGGTTCATCCAGAATAAGAAAATTGGGATTTTTCATCAACACGGTAAGAAGATAGAGCCGTTTTTTTTCGCCTCCGCTCAGTTTCGACACATAAGTGAATTGCATTTCCGGTGGGAACTGGAACATTTGCAGCAGCTGTGATGGTAAAAGTTTTGTTCCGTCACCCATGGGAATATAATCACCCACTTCCTTCACCACTTCTATCACCCGCTTGTCATCTTTCATCACTATCCCTTTTTGGGAATAGTAGCCGAATACGATGGTTTCGCCTATAGCCACCTTGCCCGAATCAGGTTGTTCAAGGCCTGTAATGATATTGAGGAAGGTAGTTTTTCCCGCCCCGTTTTTCCCGGCTATGCCAATGCGCTCCCCTTTTTTGAAGGTATAATCAAAACCTTTGAGAATGATATTTTCTCCATAACTCTTCGATATTTTTTTTAGTTCAAGAATTTTTCCGCCAATGCGGCTCATCTTAACCTGGAGTTTTAATTCATCCTGCTTCTTTCTTCCCGAAAGTGATTCATTCAGCTTATTAAACTGGTCTACCCTTGCTTTTGATTTTGTGCTCCTCGCTTTGGGCATTTTCCGAACCCACTCCAGTTCCCTTCTGAAAAGGTTACGTGCTCGTTCATACTCTTTGCCTTCATTAAATTCACGTTCCGCTTTTTTCTCAATAAAATATTCGTAGTTGCCCCTATAGCGGTACAATTGCTCATTTTCAAGCTCAAGGATATCGGTACAGACGTTATCAAGAAAATACCTGTCGTGGGTTACCACAAGCAACGAAACATCATTACGGATAAAATAATTTTCCAGCCATTCAATCATATCCAGGTCGAGGTGGTTGGTAGGCTCATCCATAATCAGAAGCTGGGGTTCTTCAATGAGTACACGGGCAAGGGCAAGCCGCTTGCGCTCGCCTCCTGATAATGAACTTACTTTTTGATCCAGATGATGGATATTGAGTGATCCAAGTATCTGCTTAACCTTGGTTTCATAGTTCCATGCATCCTGAGCTTCTACCATTTCCATAGCTTCACCCAGCCGCTTTTGGTTTTCTGCAGAAGGATTTTCTTCCTGCTTTTCCAATGCAATTTCATACTCGCTGATAGCACGTTGCATCTCATTCTCCGAATGAAAAAGAGCATGATATACCGTATCGTTAGAATTAAATTCCGGTTCCTGTTCTAAAAACGACACACGGATATCATTGCGGAAAGTAACATTGCCTTTGTCGGCAATATCTCCCCCGGCTAAAATCTTTAATAGGGTTGACTTTCCGGCTCCATTGCGGGCAACAAGGGCTACGCGCTGCCCCTGCTCAATTCCAAAACTGATGCCTGAAAACAATTGCTTATCGCCATAAGCCTTGAAAAGATTTTCTACTGATAAGAGATTCATGAGTTGGCAAAGGTAGCATAACGGCTAACTATTCCCTATACTCTTTTCAAAATGCATATCTCAGATTCAGGTAAATGCTTCTTCCCATCGTTGTGTAACCCAGTATTTCGTAGTAGGTAGTATTAAACAGATTCGCTCCCCTTAGTGTTACGGAAAACTGTTTGGTAATGTCATAAGAGGCGGAAGCATCAAGAAGGGTATAATCTGCAAGAGTTGTAGGCTCGTCTGCTCCGTACGGTCCAAGCGCTCCGTTATATTGGGCATCTGTTCTTTGTCCCACATAGCGTACCGAGGCAGAAAGATGTACCTTAGGTACGGGTGTATAGGTTAAATTAATATTTGCCATTGCACCGGGACGCCTTAACAGGCCGGTATACTTTACGCTTCCGCTGCCGGGAGTCAGAAAATTACCCCCATTAAAAATTTGAATATAATTGCCCTGTGTATGAGTAGTATTAATATCGGAATAAGTAAGGCTGCTGCTTAAGATGCTCATGTTTGCTGTTACAAATAATGTTTTATCCAATTGCGACGCAACATTTAGTTCTATCCCCTGTGTGGTTTCCTGCCCGACATTTAAATATGTATCACCCAAAAAATCGGAGTAAGAGAGGGAGTCTACAGGTTTATTTTTGTTCCATAAATAAACATAATCAATGTAATTATTGACTATGGTGCTAAAATAAGAAAGTGTTAGATAAACCGTAGATATCCTATGCTTTATGCCAATTTCAATAGAATTGGAAGTTTCGGGTGTGAGGGTGGAATTAGCAAGGGATATAGCATCGCCGGGCATATCATCAGGTCCATATAATTGGTATAAGGACGGGGCATTAAACCCGGTAGAGTATGATAAATACAACAGGGAATTTGCATTTATTTTGAAATAGGGATTGATTTCATAACTCACATTATTACCAAATGTGGAGTTGGAACTGAATCTTGCACCCAATAGCAGTGAAAATGCTTTTAAGCTTGGAGCAAGAGTTGCTCCATTAAGGTCTGCCTGGGCAAAGGCATCATAAATAGTTTGGTGGGGTTTTAAGCTATCTAAATTAGTTGTTGAGGCCGGATATCCCGTGAAAAAATAATCTGTGTTAGAATTCATCTCTTCAGAATAACTTCCTCCGCCTAAAATAAATTGGGATGTTTTGTAATCATATTCCAATTGAACATCATTAGTAGTGGTTTTGCTGGCATAGTATAGATATTCATATTCCTTGTCATTATAAGCATCTGCTACAGAAGTATCCTGTATATATTTTCGTTCCATAGGGGAGTAGCTGCCTGTGTATTGAATGTGAAGTTGAGGTGTAATATTATACCTGATAAATGCGTTATAAAAATCTCTTGCCAGCTGACCGTTATAGTTATTTGCCGGTTCAAAAGCGCCTATCGGCAGCCCGAATTTTTGGTTTGTATTACGGTATTCCAGATAGATGTTCCAATCCGGATTTTTAAATCCGACTCTTGAAAAAACGTCGCCTTTGTCTAAATTGTTTTGCGGATTTTTTTGGTATGGCAATGGATTTTTAAGCGTGTCCACCGCAGCGCTTAGTCCTTTATCATCAAACCTGTGATAGCCTCCTTCGGCATAGATACCGTTTTTAAAAGTATAGTTAAGAAAACCGTTCTCTTCCCATGATTGTGTATTAGAACCAAACTCTCCGCCTGTTTCGCTTATGTTTCCATGCAGTCCTGGGGTGTAATTATTATTGGTGATAATGTTGATTACTCCTCCAATAGCGGAAGAGCCATAGAGGGTGCTGTGAGAACCCCGTACTATTTCAATCCTATCAACATTAGCCAACGACAGTTCAGAAAGGTCTAATTCATTATGGTCATTGGAAGGGTCGGAAATAGGCACCCCATCTAACATTATAACAGTGTGACCATCATCAGCGCCCCTCAAAAAGAGAGTTTGTATATTACCCGGGTTCTGTCCTGTTCCGTCAATAAAAATACCTGCCTGGCGGGAAAGCAGGTCTGCTAATGTATTGCATCCCGGTTGGTGCAACTGGTCGCCCGAAATTACGGTTACACTTCTACCTACGTCCATTACATCTTTTTCGGTGCGCGTGGCTGTAATAGTTACTGTTTTGATTGAATCTGCAAGGCTTTTAGAACTGTCTTGCTTTGCTGTTGAAGAGTTTTGTGCGTACAAACCTGAACACAGGAATGTGCCTGCGCACAAAAAATGAGCTACTGTTTTTTTCATAATGATGAATGTTACATTTTTGTTTGTAACACCTCCGGCAAAGAAAAAGAATAGAAAAATTTCCCGTCTTTCCACTCCTCGCTCTTTACCCGAAAGCGTTGAATTAATTATTTTGCATTGGCAGGTCTTCTGACTCGCTCTGTTTTTGATGCCTTCCCATTCCGCACTGTGCGGAAAAGTGACAATAAGAGTTCAAAAACATTTTTAAGAGCTTACAGCAGCGGGAACTGTCCGGGATTCTCACCCGGTTCCCTTTTCATTCACCATTTGGCGAAACCATTGCGCAGCAAAAGTAATAAAAATTTAATTCTACAGAAAAAATAATAAGAGGAGCCTTTAACAAGGATACGAAATGATTGGGAATACCAATATTCCCGGCAAATAACGGGGTGATTGAACTTATTTTTTAATGGCAAATGCCGCTCCTTTCCGGTGGTTTATTTGATAAAAAGTAAAATCCTCTTTATGCTTTTCTTTAAATTTATTCCAAACCCCTATTAAATTATAGCTTTCCGGCATTATATCATCAAATAATATAACGCCTCCCTTATCAACATGCGTAACTATGTTGTCAAGGTCTTTTGTCGCCGTTTCTTCGCTATGCCCTCCATCGACTAATATATAATCAAACTTTTTATTCGGATTTTTGGCAAAATATTCCGGAACTGTAATTGTTGAGTCACCTGAAATAAATTTTATTTTTTCAGCAGGAATATTAAATGCAGCCAGGTTCTTACGAACTTTGCCGGTAGAGGCCTTTTCTACATAACTGCCTATCCATTTTGTAAACCTTTCTGAAATATTAATGTTTCTTTTCTTTCCAAGAAGTTTGGAAAGGAATGACGAAAAGGGTGTAGTACTCACATATTCCCTCCACATATCAAAACTCAGGATTTCTTCTATGTTATCAAAATCAGTTTTGGAGTAATTACATAACAAGGCTATTAAAGATCCCCCTGTTCTTGTACCAATCTCGAGGATTCTTTTAGGCTTCATTGTTTCGCCTATCCAAGAAGAGACCATGTTGGTTTCAAAAAAAACTCCATTTCGTGTAAGCAAAACTTCATCGGTAATAAATTGCCAGTAATTGTCGTTTGGATCGAGCTTTTTAAGCTTTTCGCCGTTAGAAATCAACAGATTTTTATAAGCCAGTATTTTTTGGAAGTCTTTTTCGTCCAGGTTGTGAAGGTTCTCCATTAAATTAAATGTTTTTTAAAGATTGGCAAAGGTAAAAAGAAAAAATTCAGGGAATGAAGTAACATCATTAACAATATTTAAGACAAAAATATATAATGTAAAAGGAGCATCGCAAGTGTAAACAGGGATTTATTGTCATATTTGCAGATTATTAGGCAGAACGAATGGGAGTTGTACAGAAAGAAAGTATAAAACTTACAATAGTGAGCTACTTGGGTGCTGCCTTAGGGTATTTCAACAAAGTTCTTCTTTTCGCTAATTTTTTATCGGCTACACAAGTAGGGCTTGTAGGCATATTAACCAATGCGGCATTACTTTATGCACAACTTGCCACGCTCGGTACGCCCAGTATAAGTAACCGGTTTTTCCCTTTTTTTAATAACAAGGAAAAACGGCATCATGGTTTCTTTTTCTGGGGTAATGTTATCGTTTTTGCCGGGTTTATCCTGACTACATTGTTATTTTTTTTATTCAAACCCCTTATTATACGGCAGTTTATTGACAATTCTCCTTTGATAGTTGATTATTACTACTACCTCATTCCCCTTGCGCTTGGCTCCGTTTATTTTCAATTTTTTGAATCTTATCTGCGCTCGCTTCTTAAAACAGTTGTGCCTACTTTCCTGAATGAAGTATTTTCTAAAATATTGATTACAATATGCATTGTAATGTATGCACTTAAATGGATAAATTTCCACCAGTTTGTAATCATTTATGTCTTTTGTAATTTTCTGACAACCTTTATTCTGCTAGTTTATATAATTTACCTTAAGCAGTTTTTTATCCTGCCGGAAAAAAGCAGGATGTATAAGCGGCTTCTCAAGCCTATACTCATATATGGTATGTTCACCATATTCACCATATTAGGCGTCGGGATACTGTTAAATATAGATAACCTGATGATAGCTGTTAAACTGAATTTAGCACAAACGGGAATTTACACTGTTATTTTTCAGATTACAATAGCGCTGACTCTCCCTTATCGTTCTATTCAAAGAATAACGAGTCCGCTAGTAGGGCGATTTTGGAAAAACCGGGAAATGGCAGCTATAGCAGAGCTATACCGCAAAACAACCCTTGTGATGATGATAGTGGGAAGTGGGATTATCCTGCTCATGTGGGGGAATTTAGATTCCATATTCCGGTTTTTACCCAAGGAATACTCAGCAGCAAGATATTCTTTCATTTTGCTATGTATAAGCAGATATGTAGATATGATAACAGGATTGAATGGTATTATTACCCTGACCTCCAAGAAGTATAAGTACGACTTGTATTTCATGTTAGTATTGGTGGTTTTGGCTATAGTTCTCAACCTGATATTTATACCTATATATGGCATCACAGGCGCTGCTTTAGCCGCTATGATAAGCCTGGTGCTTTATAATTTTCTGCGGGTGGTATTTGTGTGGTATAACTTTAAAATGCAACCATTTACAATAGACTGCCTATGGATTTTACTGATAACCGCAGGTGCCCTTGTGGTTGTGCACTTCATCCCTTTTATTTATAATAAGTATGTCAGCATTTGCATAAATTCTGCTGTAATTGGGGCTATATATGGGGGCTCAATACTCCTTTTCAAATTTTCTCCTGAAATTAATAATATGGCGTATAAATTAACAGGGTGGAAATATCTTAAGTCAGATAAATCTATGTTTGAGTAGAGAATTAGGATGCAGAGCGCTTGAATTCGCCCTATTTTAATAATTTTAGCATTTCTACGTTAATAGTGCATATAATTGCAAGTGCGCATATTGAAACATAAGAGCCTTACAATCTTTTTTCTGCTGTTCTGTTTATCTTATTTACAGGCGCAAAAGAGCCGTTCGGATACAAGCAGAATCCAACTGCAAACGCAAAAAAGGTTTTTTCTGAAGGTAGTAAATACTGATTCTGCTTCTACCAAAGGTTTTAAAATGCCCGATTATGATAAGGTGTTCGCTTCGTCCAAAGAACGCTTGCAAGGAATTCACAAATTAGTAGCGACTCTTAATGATGAATCTTATCTTACCGCTACTGTTGACAGCATGTTGTTAGACAGTAACAGGCTTATTGCTTTCCTTAATCCCGGCAAGCCATATAAATGGGCATACCTTCGTAAGGGCAATGTGGATGAAGCGGCTCTTAGTTTATCGGGTTTTAGGGAGAAGATATTCCAGGATAAACCGCTTTATTTCAAAACAGCATCTAAACTGATGAACAGTATTCTTGCTTATTATGAAAACCATGGATACCCTTTTGCTAAAATAAAGTTAGACAGTATAAATGTAAGTGGGAATACTCTTTCCGCAGCGCTTAAAGTGGATAAAGAAAAGACGGAAACTATTGATAGTATTGTTATACACGGTACACTTAAACTTTCTGACAAATACCTTTATGGATATTTAGGCATTAAACCGGGAGACCTGTATAATGAATCGAAAGTGGATGCTATCAGCGGCCGGTTGAAAGCATTACCCTTTCTAATGGAAACTAAGCCTATGCAGATTATTTTTATACAAGATAAGGTGAAAATATTACTTTATCTTTCCAAAAAAAATGCCAATCAGTTCAATGGAATTATTGGTATATTGCCTAACGAGAATGGAAGTGTAACGGTAACCGGCGATGTCAGTCTGCAACTACAAAACACATTTCACCGGGCTGATGAAATAGGATTCCACTGGCAACATCTGCAGCCTCTCACTGAAAACTTAACTATCAATTTCAGTTATCCATATCTCTTCCATACTCCTATAGGTGTTGATGAAAACTTCAAGCTTTTTAAGCAGGATACTACCTATTTGCAATTGGATAATAAACTCGGGCTTAAATATCTTTTCATCGGGGGCGATTATATAGAAGTGTATTATGAAAGCATTGTTACTAGTCTTCTGTCAACGGCCGGTTTGCAGGATATTACCACCCTGCCACCATATACTGATGGCACAACCGACTTTTATGGAATAGAATATAAAGTGCGTAAGCTCGATTATATCTATAATCCCCGCAGGGGATATGAGCTTTTGGGTTCGGTGGCAGTGGGAGAGAATAATATCCGTGAAAATTCTGCTCTCAATCCTTCTGTTTATGAAGGGTTACAGCTTAATTCGGTAGAGTATCGGGGCATCCTTAGTGCCGATTGCTATCTTCCTGTTGCACCACGCGCTACCATTAAATTTGGAGTGAACGGAGGATACATACAGGATCCCTCTCTATTGCTGAATGACCTTTTCCGCATTGGAGGGTTAGAAATACTGAGAGGATTTAATGAGCAATCGATATATGCTTCGCAATATGCGGTGGGTACAATAGAGTTTCATTACCTGTTGGAGCAAAACTCATTTTTCTTTTTGTTTTACGACCAGGGATGGTGTCGTGAAACACTCGCATCCTACCTTCAATATTTTGATGATACCCCTGCCGGTTTCGGCGCAGGAATGGATTTTCAGACTAAGGCAGGAATCTTTTCTCTTGCTTATGCCTTAGGCAATGCAAAAGGTAACCCGCTTAACTTCAGCACCGGGAAAATAAATTTCGGAATAGTAAATTATTTTTAGTGGGAAGAGTGTTCTTCTCCGTGCTCCGGTTCCTTATCGTCTTTAACCAGGAAATAGAAGCCGGATATTAAACCCACGGCGGTAAAAAACACCCCAAATACACTGAATCCATGCTCGCTGGAATCTACATCGAGAACTGCATAACGGAAAGGCAGTAAAAAGGTAACTAAGAGGATGGCCATAGCCAGAAGTTTGCTTTTTTTCATGTGTTTGAGGTTTCTTTCAGGCGCCAAAAGTAATAAAAATTTATTATTACCCTAAAAGGGTAAAATTATTAATAGTAAGGATGGAGATTTCTCACTATTTTCGGAATGATAAGTATTCTGGTTTTTGTCATTCTGATCTTGCCTAAGACAAGATCAACATGACAAACTCACGTCTCCGATATCTATTGCTATAAAAGGGGTAGGGGATAAGTAAAAATTAATTCGCCTCTTTACCCACTTCTTCCAAAACTACTTTATCTAAATAAACGAGTTTCAGAATTAATTCCTTGTAAAGGTCCGCTTCATTCATAGAAGTGTTGCCCAAGCCTTTTGATTTAAGGTCATATTCTTTAAGAATATGGATGGCTTTTTGTAATGATGGCATGGAATAAACTTTAGCTGCGCTTATGTAATCTTTTACAAAATAAGGAGATACCCCTAGACTTGCTGCTACATTGTTTTGCGATTTGTCTTTTAGGGTATGATAAATAAAAAGCTTGCTGAAATAGCTATAAAGAGCGCCCATGCTAACTACAAAAGGATTGTCCTTGGTGTTGGACGCAAAATAATTAATGATGCGCATAGCTTTTTCTGCATTCTTACTGCCAAGTGCGTCGTGCAGTTCGAATACATTATAGTCCTTGCTGATGCCTATATTTTGTTCAATATCATTCACCGTAATTTCAGAAGGCGGGGCAATATTTATCATTAGCTTATCCAACTCATTGGATATTTTGCTCAAATCGTTTCCCAAGTATTCGGTAAGCAGGGCAAGGGCTTTGTGCCCTATAATCAGTCCTTTGTCTTTTAAATAGTTTTCAATCCATCCCGGAATCTGTTTATCATAAAGTTTTTTCGATTCGAATAAAACCGCACTCTTCGCCAACTTTTTTGCCACGGAAGTACGCATATCCAGCGTTTTGTATTTGTAGCAAAACACTAGTACCGTTGTTTTCTGTGGCTTATCGAGATATGAAAGCAGCAAATCATCATCATCCTTGCCCTTGTCTTTTTTGCGCGGGAAAAGGTCCTTTAAATCCTGGGCTTCTTTCACGATTATAACCTGGTAGTTTGCCATCATGGGAAAACGGTAGGCGGCATCTAAAACGGTAGCGAGGTTATTTTCCCGGCCATAAAAAACAAACTGGTTAAATTCCCTTTCGGTTTCATCAAGCACGCTTTTTTCAATGCTCGCAGTAATTAAATCAATGTAGTAAGGCTCTTCACCGCATAGAAAGTATACGGGATGAAAAAGCTTTTTTTCTAAATCAGATATGATTTCCTTGTGGTTCATTGTCAAAATCCGACCCAAATTTAGTTTTCTCCACTATATGTACCTTTGTATTTATCAACAATTATGTCCATGTCACCTCAACCCGGTCTCCCAATACTTAACTTTCCTGCCTATGAATTGCGTATCCGGGAGGAAAACGGACAGTTGAAAATTTTTGATCCGGCACGCAGAAGATATGTTGCCCTTACACCTGAAGAATGGGTTCGTCAGCATCTTATTCACTACCTGAACAAAGATAGAGGCTATCCCCTC
>Ga0206873_1098_pt1 | contig 28471 bp, 27 predicted proteins | sample Alteio_BWOrgCont_11_FD_152631 | JGI IMG/M metagenome (GOLD analysis project Ga0206873, IMG submission 152631) | Enriched cells from forest soil in Barre Woods Harvard Forest LTER site, Petersham, Massachusetts, United States -... | ecosystem: Environmental > Terrestrial > Soil > Temperate forest >...
ACTATGGCTAAAAAAAAATTTTAATTACGGGTTCAAACGGGCTTCTCGGGCAAAAGCTGGTTTATAGGCTGCTTAAGGAGGCTGATGTTGAGGTTATTGCAACATCCAAAGGCGATAATAGGTTGAGAGTCCAATCGGGTTATGCCTATCAGCCCCTTGATATTACTGATCAAAGTGCGGTGAAAGAGGTCTTATTGAAATATACCCCTGATGTGGTCATCAATACTGCCGCTATGACCAATGTAGATGCCTGCGAAACAGAAAAAGACGCCTGCCGGAAAATGAATGTAGATGCAGTAGAATATATAATAAATGCTATGAAAATGCAGGTCAATAATCCTCATTTCATACATCTTTCAACTGATTTTATTTTTGACGGTAACAATGGTCCTTATCGGGAGACAGATATACCTTATCCTCCCAATTCGGTATATGCCGAGTCAAAATTTATGTCCGAAAAGCTCGTTGAAAAATCAGGCCTTAAATGGACCATTATTCGTACCATGCTGGTATACGGAGTAGTTGATTTTATGAGCAGGAGCAATATTGTGTTATGGGCCAAGGATGCTTTGTCCAAAGGCAAAACTATTAATGTTGTTGATGATCAATTCCGTTGCCCAACCCTTTCCGAAGACCTTGCTGAAGGGTGTACGCTCGCTGCTTTAAAAGGAACTACAGGTATTTTTCATGTTTCAGGGGAAGATTTCATGAGTATTATAGAACTTGTAAAGGTAGTTGCCGATTTTTGGCAATTAAATAAGACATTGATTCATCCTGCAAAAACAGCCACATTAGGGCAGCCTGCCCAACGTCCCCTTAAAACAGGATTTATTCTAGATAAAGCCAGAAAGGAGCTTGGGTATGAGCCTCATTCCTTTATAGAAGGCTTGGCAATTGTTGACCAGCAACTAAAGGAAAATACTAAATAGACAAGGTTTCATGTAAAGATAAAATCCTTGCGTGCAGTATCTTCTTTTTATTTATAACTTTGAGGTCTTTAAAAAGATCGAACGTTATATGAGTTTTATAGCAAGTGTACAAGCCCGTCAAATTCTTGATTCGAGAGGAAACCCAACTTTAGAAGTGGATGTAATTTCAGATTCCGGTGTTATAGGAAGGGCATCTGTGCCATCGGGTGCGTCAACAGGTATTCACGAAGCAGTTGAATTGAGAGACGGCGATAAAGGAACATATCTTGGAAAAGGGGTATTGAAAGCTGTTAATAATGTCAATACTACTATACAAGAGGAATTAAAAGGGCAATTTATATATGACCAGCGGGCCATTGATAAAAAGATGATTGACCTGGATGGTACTGATAATAAAGGAAACCTTGGAGCTAATGCTATTCTTGGGGTTTCCCTTGCAGTAGCTAAGGTAGCAAGCGAAGAATCGCGTCTTCCATTGTATAAATATATTGGCGGCGTGAATGCAAATGTTTTACCTGTTCCAATGATGAATATTCTGAATGGTGGAAGCCATGCGGACAACAATATGGATTTTCAGGAATTTATGATCATGCCGGCAGGAGCCCCGTCTTTCTCAGAAGCCTTGCGTATGGGAGCCGAGGTATTTCATAATCTGAAAAATATTTTGCACGATAATAAATATTCAACCAATGTGGGAGACGAAGGTGGATTTGCACCCAATCTCAAATCAAATGAGGAAGCTCTTGATATGATTTTAAAAGCGATTGAGAAAGCCGGATACAAAGCCGGTAAGGACATATATCTTGCATTGGATGTGGCATCTTCTTCATTTTATCTGGAAAAAGAAGAAAAGTATCATTTTAAGAAATCTTCCGGTGAAAAGCTTTCATCAGCACAGATGATTGACTTATATGCTAAGTTGGTGAAGAACTATCCCATTGTATCCATTGAAGACGGTCTTGCTGAAGATGATTGGGGCGGCTGGAAAGCGCTCACCGAAAAGCTTGGAGGAAAAATTCAATTGGTGGGCGATGATCTTTTTGTTACCAATGTAACCCGCATACAGCGTGGTATTGACTTGCATGTTGCCAATTCGGTGCTGGTAAAAGTTAATCAAATAGGAAGCTTGAGCGAGACCATAGATGCGGTTCAACTTGCCGACAGAAATTCATACACTTCAGTAATCAGTCATCGTTCCGGCGAAACGGAAGACACTACTATTGCAGACCTAAGCGTAGCTTTAAATACCGGACAGATAAAAACAGGCTCGCTTTGCCGTTCTGAGCGTATTGCAAAATACAATCAGCTTTTGCGCATTGAAGAAGCCCTTGGTAATTCAGCACAATATGGGGGAAAGAAATTTAAATACATCAATAATTGACACTAATACATCAATAATCATGGATAAGTTAAAAGAGAAGTTCTTAAAAAAGGCCACTGCCGAAGCTGAAAATGTAAAACAGTTTATCGCTCAGTACGGCGAACAGAAATTAGGGGAATATAATGTTGCCCAGGTATATCAGGGTATGAGAGGCATGGTAGGATTAATTACCGAAACATCTAAACTTGACCCGGAAGAAGGAATTCGTTTTCGCGGGTATACGATTCCGGAATTAAGAGAAAAACTGCCCAAAGCGCCGAATGGCAGCGAGCCATTACCCGAGGGTATTTTCTACCTGATGTTGATTGGCGAACTTCCTACCGTGGATGATGTAAACGATATTACGAATAATTGGGCGCGCAGGAGCATTGTGCCTCGCCACGTATTTGATACCATTGATTCTTTACCTGCCAATACACATCCTATGACGGAATTTAGTATTGGCGCAATGGCTATGCAAACCGAATCTCTTTTTGCTGCCGCTTACAAAAAAGGTATCAATAAAAAAGATTATTGGGATTACATCTATGAGGACTCCATGAACCTTATTGCACGCCTCCCTCGCCTGGCTGCGTATATCTATAGAAGAAAATATAAAAATAACGAGCATATAGAGCCGGATCCAAAACTGGATTGGGCTGCTAATCTTGTGCATATGATGGGATACGATATTTTTGATGTGAAGCGCCTGATGCGCTTGTATCTCACTATTCATGCTGATCATGAAGGTGGCAATGTATCTGCCCATACCACCCATTTGGTAGGTTCTGCATTAAGTGACCCCTATCTTTGCTTTGCTGCAGGCATGAACGGGCTTGCAGGTCCATTACATGGCTTGGCAAATCAGGAAGTTCTTTCCTGGATTTTGGAACTGAAGCGCGAATTAGGCGGGGGATTGCCAACTAAAGAGCAAATAGCAGATTATATACATAAAACATTAAAAGAAGGTAGGGTAGTTCCTGGATATGGGCATGCTGTTTTACGCAAAACAGACCCTCGCTTCCTGGCTGAACAAGATTTTTATAAAAAATATATCAAGAATGATGATCTCTGTGAAATCGTACAAATGATATACGAAGTGGCTCCGCCCATATTACAATCTACCGGAAAAATAAAGAACCCCTGGCCCAATGTGGATGCGCATTCGGGTGTATTGCTGACACATTACGGCATTATTGAAAATGATTTCTATACAGTTCTTTTTGGGGTGTCAAGGTCGCTCGGCGTACTTGCTTCGCTCTTGTGGGACAGGGTTCTCGGCTTCCCTATTGAGCGCCCGGGTTCTATGACCACGGAAGCTTTGCAAAAGAAATTCGGTGTTGCCGCTAAAGTTGTAAACTAATGCAAACCATTATAGTCTATATTATTTTTGCGCTGGCATTGGCTTATGCAGGGTGGAAAATATATAAATCCATAACCCACAAGGAAAAACCCGGTTGCTCCAAGTGCGAGGGTTCTGAAATTGCCAATAAGCACGCATAAAATGGCTTGAAGCCCTTTATTAATAGGCATCTTTAAAGATAAGGAATTTAAATATTCCCTTCAACCGTTTTGTCATATTAAATTCTGTTATCTTTGCGCACCTTTTTAGAGAAACTATTGTTGATTCCGTAGCTCAGTTGGTAGAGCACAACACTTTTAATGTTGGGGTCATGGGTTCGAGCCCCATCGGGATCACTAAAAAACCTTCAAATCATACAGTATTTGAGGGTTTATGAAAGAATTTTTGGATTATATGGTTTTCTTGAGCCCCACAATTCCAATAATGATAAGGGCATAAAAAAAGAAATCGGTAGTGCTTAGCGAGGATGCCTTAAAAACAAAAACGTCCATGATCTTTAGCCCGACAATAGACATGGCTACCCATACCGTAAAGGCTACTGAGGTAGGTATTTCCTTCATGGCAAGGGAAAAGAAAAAGATGTTTCCCACACCAAATAAAATATAGCCTATTGCAGGCGCCAGAATTCTTGTATTCCCTGGCTCAATGAAATATTGCTTTACCGGTGTGGCTAATATCTTTCTTATATCCACATATTTTAGTGAATACGTCCACCACACTTCCGAAATGGCGGCAATGAAAAGATACATCCATCGTATAAGTGACATTGTCATAATCAGTAGGTTTTTTCGGTTAGATAAATTAAAATTTGAGCTTTGTATTTTCTGTATTTGTGCTTGAGAGGAAATCCTTTATTAAACCATTCGATTATAACGGGACGTAAATTAAAATACCAATGCAATATTTTATTCTTTCTCCATTTATTTTCATCAATTCGTTTAATAGAAAAGATATGTTGAACGAAATAATCTTTGGGGTAGTCATAATACAACCCGTATTTTTCCGGTTTGAAGTCCGGCAGGTAAGCTGTGCCAAATAGCCAATCCCACATGGAAAGCTTGGTGGAAAAGTTTGCAAAAAAGACTTGTTTGTAATCTGCATGATGCCATAAGTGCATGGCAGGCCCGTTGATTATTTTCTTAAACCTGCCTAGCTTCACATCTATATTGGAATGGATAAACATCCCCCACATGGCATCTATCAATGCTTTTATTGGCACAATGATGGGGTTAGCACCAAGCAAAATAATAGGGGCAAATTCGATGGTTTGATTAATGATTATTTCCAAAACATGCGAACGTGAGCCCGACAACCAGTCCACTTCTTTATTAGAGTGATGGGCTTCGTGCGTACGCCAAAGGATTTTGGAGTTATGTTGCCACCTGTGAAACCAGTATATGTAAAAGTCGTGCGTAATAAGGAAGAACAAGACCTGTACTATTATTGGCCAATTGGTTACAATGTGTAATGTTGAAAACTTGAAATGCTGATCTAACGGATAAATAATATAATCGAAGATAACTATCTTCAAGAAAAAGCTTTGTATTAAAGTATACCAAACGAAGTCAACCCAAAAGCCGTCCCTGAATATGGGCAAGCCTTTACGGTAAGGAAATTTTCGTTCAAGCAGAATAATCACAACTGCACCTAGAACAAGCAGTATAGTTGTGATTATTTCAACCGAATGGATTTGCATATTTTATTTAGTTTCCTGCAGTACCTGTGCATTTTCTCTTCTAAGTCTTTTCAAGGCGCTCATTTCGCTTGCGTATACCTTTTTTATGCCATCTCCGACTGCAATCTCAAAGTCGCGGATATCTCTCACTAAACGTTGCATGCCTTGCGGTTCAACCGATGCAGCATGGTCTGAACCCCACATAGCACGGTCAAGCGTAAAATGCCTTTCAACAAAACAAGCACCTAAAGCAACCGCAGTAACAGTTGGTGACAAACCTGTTTCGTGGCCGGAATACCCTATCGGAACTTCAGGATACATGCGCTGAAGCGTATTAATCATTTTAAGATTTAGCTCGTTTGGAGGACAAGGGTATGCGGAGGTAGAGTGTGCGATAAGCAAATTATCCGTCCCGAATTTTTCAACTGTTGAGGTAATTTCATTCATGGTTGACATGCCTGTGGAGAGAATATAAGGCTTGCCAGTGGATTTAACTTTTGCAATCAATGAATAATCGGTTAATGAAGCTGATGCCATTTTATATACGGGTGTGTCAAATTTTTCCATGAATTCAACAGCCTCTTCATCCCAGCAGGAGGCAAACCAATCGATGCCCCGTAACTTGCTGTGAAAATCTATCTCTTCATATTCGGCTTTGCCGAACTCTATTTTATGCCTATAATCTATGTACGTCATCCTTCCCCATGGAGTATCTCTTTCCAAATACCATTGGTCTTTTGGTACGCATAACTCTGGTGTACGCTTTTGAAATTTTACAGCATCGCATCCTGCAGCAGCGGCTTCGCTGATTAATTTTTTAGCAATTTCTACGGAACCATTATGATTTATACCAACCTCTGCAATGATATAAACCGGGTCACCGTAACTTACGCTCCTGTTTTTTCTGACTTGGATTGTTTTCATGATTTTATGATTTGATTGTTATATGTTGCTGAATTATTAGATAGCGGTCCATCCTCCATCCACTACCAGGTTTGCTCCGGTCATATAGGAAGAGGCATCACTTGCCAGGAATACGATGGCACCCTTGTAATCGGAAGGGGCAGCCATTCTTTTTAATAAAGTACGATTGCTGTAATTGGTTTTAAAATATTCATCTTGGTTATTTTCCACTCCACCCGGTGACAGGGTATTTACCCGCACGTTTTTTTCTCCCCAGTAAGATGCGAGAAACCGGGTAAAGCTTATCACGGCTCCTTTTGTAACCGGATAAGAAACGGATTTGTAAAATTGCTGCCTGCCTGTTTCATCTTTATAAATATCCTGGTCAGGCGCTACGATGCCATATGTAGAAGCAATATTTATAATGCTGCCTTGTTTATTCTCCGCCATTACAGTGCCAAATACCTGTGAGCATAAAAAGACTCCGGTAACATTTACATCCAACGATTTTTCCCAAAGGGGAAGTGGATAATTTTCAAACTTACTTTTCTCGGCTGCAGCAATCGGATTTTCAAACATATCATTGATAGCTGCGTTATTTATAAGTATGTCTATAGTTTTATATTTTTTAAGAATTTGTTCCCGGGCATTGAATAACGAACGCATATTAGCCACGTCTATTTCCATGCCCATGTGATTGCTTCCTAACTGAGATGCAAAATCTTTGCATTTTTTCTCATCCACATCGGCTGCAATTACAGTAGCACCTGCCTCAGCCAGCGCCCTGCAATGCTCTTTTCCCAATAGGCCGCAAGCTCCGGTAACAATCGCTATTTTATTTTCCAATGAAAACATTCTTCTAAGATTAATTGGCAGCTAAAACAGGTTTGGGTTTCATATTGAAATTACTCACCTTGCGAAATACGGCCTCAACAGGTTCACCTTTGAGTAATGCCTTGACAGTATTCTCCTCTACTGCTTTCTTTAAAATAGGTAATACGTCTGCATAGGCTTTCAGAGTGTAATCAATGTCCTTATCGGTATGGCTAAAACACATATTATGGAAGCCTCCCCATAATATCCCTCTTTTTATCATTTCCTGCTGAACGAAGGATTTAAGTACTAATGGGTCTCCCGCGCTTGAATCAAAAGTTATGATGGTGCGGCAATCGTAACCGGAGCATTTGGTATAATTGGCAATGCCCAGTTCAAAAGCTATTTTATTGTATCCCTCTTTTAATTTTTTGCCTTGTTTAGCAAGATGAGCTTGTACATTTTGTTCTTTCATCTCCTTAATAGTGGCTATGGCTGCTGCTATCGAAAGAGCCTCTCCACCGAATGTAGTGAAGAAGAAAACATCTTGCTCAAAAAGTTGCATGATATCTTTTCTTCCGGTCAAAAGTGAAATAGGCATACCATTGGCAAATGCTTTGGAATAAACTGCGAGGTCAGGTTTAACATCAAAATATTCCTGTGCGCCTCCGAGTGAGATCCGAAACCCGGTCCACATTTCATCGAAGATCAAAAGTGTACCATTAGCCCGACAGGCTTTTTGCAATTCATATAGGAAATTATTTTTCGGTTCTTCAAAAACAAAAGGCTCAAGGATTAAACATGCCGTATCTTCATCAAGCGCTGCTTTAACAGAATCAATATCGTTATAGTTAAAGGTATAGCTAAGATTTGAAGTTTCTTCGGGGATGCCTTTGTTACGGCTGGTTACACCAATATACCAATCGTGCCAGCCATGATAACCGCAGCACAAAACCTTCTTCCTTCCTGTAAAAGCTCTTGCGACACGAATGGCTGCACTACACACGTCGGCGCCTGTTTTGCTTATCCGTATTGATTCTGCATTAGGAATAATTTCGTGCACCAGTTCCGCAAGTTCCACTTCTGACTTGTGCATTAGGGAGAATGTAATTCCTTCTTTTAGTTGCTTTACAATTGCTTTATCTACTTTATTATAGCAATAGCCCAGCGATATGGGGCCAATACCCATATTGTAATCAATGTATTCATTTCCGTCAACATCCCAAACATGGGAGCCTTTGCCTTTTTCCAAATACTTTGGAGCAACTCCCTTAACATATTGCCCCGGACCTTTGGCAAGTGTTTGAGTAACGGGTGTCATTATTTTTAAAGCTCTTTCGTAAAGAATATCAGAATTAGTGATATCAGGATAATGTTCGTTAAATTTTACGGTATTTTTCATGGTAAATTATTTTAATGGACAAAAATATTTTCGAATTCACGTACGGCATGCTTGGCTATTTTTTCAGGAGTAAATTCTTCAAAGGCCAATACCTGATTTAGTAAGGCGGGTTTGAACCATCTTTCACGCAGGGCCATAGGAAATACGGGGCAGGAAATTTGATTCTTTAGGAATATCTCAGCTAATATGGAATACAGCCCTCCGGTTAAAAAATGGTCTTCCACTGTAATTATTAAACCGGTTTCGTTTGCAATACCAATTATCAGTTCCTCATCTATAGGTTTAAGACTCCTTAAATTCACCAGCCCCACAGAATAACCGCTTTCTTCCAGTATCGCTTTTGCCTTGAGGCTATTTTCAAAGAGCAAGCCATATGTAAGCAGGGTAATATCATTTCCCGATAAAATCACTTCTGCTTTACCCGGAATATAAGGTTCATGTTTGTATTCTGATTTTTTGTGATTTACACGGATATAGCAAGGAGAAGGGGAGTTGATCATTTCGGGCAACATGGTAAGTAAATCATTTTCATCGGCCGGGGCATATACTTCCATGCCGGGGATTCCCCGAAGTATTGAAATATCTTCTATAGCTTGATGGGTTGGCCCGTTGGCATCGGATAAAAATCCGGGGATATACCCGCAGAGTTTAACAGGTAATTGCGCAATACCCACATCAGTACGGATAAATTCAAATGCCCGCATGGTAAGAAATGATGCAAGGGCATGTACAACCGGAATCCTTCCGCGAAGTGCTAAACCGGCTGCCGCGCCAATCATGGTTTGTTCGGTGATTCCGGTATCAATAAAGCGTTCGCCGAGGGTAGATGGCATGTTGCGGATAAGTGCACGGTTTTCTGCCGTCATCACCACAATGCGTTCATCTTTTTTTGCGAGTTCTGTGAGGGTTTCTTCGTAATTCATATTAGCGTACTATAAGGGTTTCTGATTCTAAATTGGCTTTTACTTCTCCATGCAGCTCTCCTAAAAGGGCATTTGTTTCTTCGCGGGTAAAATTGCAGAACCATCTGTCAGCACGGGCTTCAATACTTGGCAATCCTTTGCCTCTAATAGTATCTGCTATAATTACATTTATTTTGCCTGTACCACTTTTTATTCCGGTAAAGGCCGCATTAATTTCTTCAAAATCGTGGCCGTTTATTCTATTTACGTTGCAATTAAAAGCTTCCATCTTCTTTTCCAACGATTCGAGGGGTATTAAATCTTCCGTCCGGATATTTGCCTGAAAGTGGTTTCTGTCAATAAGGATAATGAGGTTATCAAGTTTATAGGCATTTGCAACCAATAAGGCTTCCCAAAAAGTGCCTTCGTTCATTTCACCATCGCCTACAATAACTACTACGCGGTTGGTTTGTTTTTTCATTTTACAATCCATAGCAACACCTATGGCAACAGAAGGAAGATGTCCTAAAGAACCCGAATGAAATTCTACTCCGGGAATAGTTCGGTTAGGATGCCAGTAAATATTATCGTCAGTAGAAAGGTGGTTTTGCAGGCGGTTCCTTTCAATAAAGCCAAATTCAGCCAATGTGCCATATAAAGCAGGTACATCATGACCTTTTGATAGGAATAAATAATCACGTTCAGGATCAGTAAGGTTAGATGGACTGATATTTAAAAATTCGCTATAGAGGTAAACAATCAAATCGGCACATGATAGGGATGCTCCTATAAAGCAACCTCCATCGGCAGACATGTTGATGATGTGTTCCCTGACTTTGGTGGAAAGTGATTGAAGATTTTCTATTTTCTTTTTATTCATATCTATATGGCTAGTTTCCTGGTTTGTTTTTGAGATACTGTTTTCAATTCATTGAGATGATTTCTATACCAGTTGACTCCGGCCAGGTGTCCGTTTATTTTCATTAACTCCGGCTGTTTGTGCAACAATTCAAGAATATCCTTCATGCTGAAATAGGAATTTGTATGATAAAGTGCATCATCCACCCTTTTTATAAATTGATAGTCTTCGGGATAATCTATGGTCCAGCGGTGCGACATGGAATAATCATTTCCATCTAAGGCAACATTTCCTATGTTGAATTTATCCGGGTTCTCCCATAAATAAGGAGTTGTGTGCTCGCGTTCCAAATCGCGGGCTGCGTTCTTCCAGGCATCTGATAATGCTTGCATTGTCATTACCTCCACATCATTTCCATCGGGGTAAGAAGCAGGATGTAAATTACTCACATAATCAAACGATCCTTTGTGTTTCAAAAAATATCCTATTACTTTATCAATAATGGCAGGGTCAATCAAAGGGCAGTCGGATGGTATTTTAACAACTACATCTGCCTGAAATAGTTTCGCTGTTTGGTAGTGCCTGTCGAGCAGGTCGGCCGAACTACCCCGGTAACAATAAATACCTTCCCTGATGCAGATATGTTCAATTTCGTCATCCTCTTTATATGCGGTAGTAGAAACTACCAGTGTTCCCTTCAGTTTAGATGCCATAATTCTTTCCGCCTGGCGTAAAAAAAGTGGTTTGGAGGAGAGGGGAAGAAGTACTTTGCCGGGGAGACGGGTTGAACTGCAGCGAACCTGCATTACGGTAATAATGTGCGGATTATTTTCTTTCAGCTTGCCCAAGCTATTTCTGTATGTTGTTTGTTTAGTCCGGGGAAATTATCAGTAAAATATTTTTTGTCTTGTTTGGTGTATTCAATATATCCCCTGCAGATGATGGCAATTTTTTTTGCTGATGTTCCCTTGTTCTGGAGAGGGGCTAAACTTTTCAGTTCATCAATATCAAAATAAGAATGGACTTCTTTGCCTAACTCCAATCCCACATAACTCAATGTAGAATATTGGGTGATCAGTACGTTGCAATTGGCCACCATATGATAAGCATTGCCATCTGTAAATATAATGCTATTGGCAGGAGCATACTTTTTAATTTCGCTTACCGCCCTTTCCTTCAATTCATTGGGGTGCAGTTTAAATATCAATTGCCTGCCTGCTGCAATTTTAATGCAATTTTTAATGAATTTTTTCCGGTTGTCAAATCCATACAGTTCCCTTATATCGGAGGTTGCAGCAAGTACATAGTTTTTATAAGGAAAATGGTTATTAAAATAGGAATGCATATCGTCGAAATTGGGCATGCCTGTAACGATAATTTTCGATTCGTCCGTTCCTCCTCCTGTAAATTTATCTTTATATCCCTGCGAGGCCACACAATAAATATCACACTGGTTGGATGCACCGTTAAGTGCGGTGCTCATAGCATAGTAGCCCGGCAGCCCCATGGAAAGAACCATTTTGCTCCAGATTGTCATCGGGTCAGTCATGCCTTCCTGCACAAAAATAGTTTTAGTGTTTTTAAATTTTTTAGGGAATATCATATCACTGCACATCACCACAAGGTCATAAATATTACCAAGCATCTCGCCCCGGTAATCACTTTGAAGGCCATGGTGCTTGTAATAATTTTCTGCTTTCTCCCTGTAGGTATCCGATATCACTGTGTTTTCAACCAGGCCGCTTTTAATAAGCAGGTTAACGGCCATTCCGTCATCAAATACCTGGCTGAAGTAGCAATCGTAGTCGAAAGTAAGATGTGATGCAATTTTATGCATCTGTATGGTTTGGTTCAGGGAGCCTGTCAGGAAAAGTATTTTTTTTCTTTTAGGCATATATAAAGTATGTCTATTTAAATTTACAATGCAAAGAAAAGAACAGGGGGTTACTTAAAGGTTACTGAAAAATTAATTTACAACTAAGAAAAGGTTAGCTTAATGTAACCTGTTAAATGAAACAGGTAACAAATAAAAAATATGACTATTGAAACTGAAATATACCTGCGATGGCGAAATGGTCGGAGAGGTCGTGAAACTTTTGGTGCCACTGTTTACGAAATACGTTAATGAACATCCGGGCATCCAGTTTGGGGTGTTCTTCATTTCCGGTATATAAAATATAGTCAATAAGCTGGGGCTTATCTTTCATTCCTTTAATAAGATCGTTTGTCGTATGATCGTATGAAAAAGAATGTTCGCCATGCAGTGAGAATTGCTTGGCCTGAAGTATATTTAGAATCTGCTCATACTTTTCAGATTCATGATGTATGGTATTAAAATCTCCTGCCAGGAGTTGCGGAACACCTTCTTCTGCATAAGGCTCAATCAACTCTTTGCGTATTTGTTCACATTGAAGCTTTCTGATTTTTTGAGATTGTTTTCCTCCGAAGTCAGACTGCAAATGCGTACCAATAAGCTGGAAGGCAAAACCATTTTTTTCAGATTGTATTAGCATGGCGCCCTTGCATGCAAACCAATCGGGCCCTTTCCCATCAAGAAAATACATATTCTTAACAACCATGAAAGGCAGCTTACTTATTATCCATATACCGGAGTTTGTTTTATATAAGGTATTTTTTGGTGGATCTCCCGACTCAAAAGGGAAATAAGAAGAGAGCCCGGAGCGGATAATTTCCCGGGCATTCTTATCGAAAGCTTCCTGAAAAACGATCATATCGGCATCTTCCTCTTTTAATACATTTACTATCTCATGAGCTCTTTTTAATTGACCTGTGCGCATAATAAAGCGTGGAAGCATGAAAATGTTCCATGATAGTATTTTGAGGCTATTGGCGTTGGGAGTAAGGGCTGAAATTTGGGGCGACGGGGTCTCTATGTGTTTATTTTGGTAATCAGAACAGCTTGGCGTAGCTATCTTTTTTTGCATCCCGTCTATTTTATTTTAGACGGTGCAAATGTCGGCATCCTATTTTAAGGGAATATTACATAAGCTTTACTAAATTAACAATTCGACAGTGCTTGCATTTAACATTTAGGACTTAAGAGGCAGACAAGTAGTATTTATTTCTATCTGAATTCTAAGCTGCAGTTTTATTTTACTTCCGGAGCACTAAAATGATTTATAAGTTGTTTAACCGGTTTAACAGTTTGCAAGTATGCAAACAGAGCGGTTAAATCAGAACTGTCCATTCCCGAATAATTATCCCAGGGCATAATGGTATTTGTTTGGCCTGTTTTAACAGCAGCGGCACGGTAATTGCTATCAGCATACATTTTAAATTTGGCCAAAAACATTTCTTTTGTCCATGCGCCGATTCCTGTTTCTTTATCGGGAGTAATATTGGCAGAACGTATAATGCTTCCATCCGGCATGTGGAATTCAAAATTGCCGGCAAATAATTCACCCACAAATTTTCCATTATTCTTTTTGGTATGGCAATCGGTACAGGAGGCTGCCGTGGCTATGTATTGGCCATAGGCAACCACATTACTCTTAGCCGGCATGGTTTGAGGGGTAGCCTCCTGGGGAATAGTGTTCATGATAAAATTCATAGGGAAATCTGCTTTGGATGGGGGAATGTCTTTTTTAACGGGTGGCAATGTGCGGATATAGGCAATCAGCGCTTTTACGTCATTAGTATCAAGCTTTCCATAATTTTGATAAGGCATTACAGGAAATAAAGCTTTACCGTCTTTATCCACCCCGGTAGTGATAGCTCGGTAAAGTTCACCATCTGTCCAAGTGCCAAGATTATAGGGCGTAATATTTTTTGCAAAGAAAGTACCCGGAAAGCTTACTTTATGGTCAAATACTTCTCCACCCTGGCCGATGGTACCGGGAATTAAAGGCATTCCGTATTTTGTTGTGTCTCGTTCGGAATGGCAATCAACACAAAGACAAACACGGTTGGCAAGATAGGAACCCCGCTTCAGCATTTCGGGAGTGGCAATAACTTTCATTGTAGTAGCCGCTTTTATTTTAGGGAAGGCTGTTCCGATATAAGTTAATACTCCTGCAATGGCAATAACAACGACTCCGATAATAATTCCTAAAAATTTCAATACTCTTTTCATGGGTGGGATTTGAGACAAAAATAATATTTTTATGAGATGTGAATCTCATCGGATATTTAACGGTATTTTAATTGCAGGAATTTAATTCCGATTAGAAGTGTACTTTTGTTACTCAACAATACAGCTTATAATTATTCCCAATGAAAGGCAAATGCCTTGCCATAATACTTATTCTAGTGGGCTGCCTTCAGGGGTATGCCCAAAATCACCTATTGGACTCCCTCAGGAATGCTTTGAAAGTGGAGAAGGATGATACCAACAAAGTAAATACTTTAAATATACTCAGTAAACGGATAGCGACGACTAACCCCGATACTTCATTAGCTTGTGCTGCCAGTGCTAAGATATTAGCTGAAAATCTTGGATATAAAAAAGGCCTTGCAGGAGCTTTAAGCAACCTTGGATTTGTTAATAATAACCAGGGAAACTACCCTAAGGCGCTGGACTATGTTTTTAAAGCATTAACCATATCTCAGGATATAGGAGATAAGTATGGTATTGCAGAAGACTATCGCATCATAGGAATTATTAATTTACGGCAAGATAATTACCAAAATGCATTGGAGTATCTTCTGAAAGCCTTACCGATATTTCAGGGAATAGGAGATAAACATCGAATTGCCCGCACCCTTGTCAATTTGGGGCTGGTGTATAGAAACCTAAACAACCATTCCAAAGCGATAGAATGCGATAACCAATCATTAACTATAAACGAGGAAATCGGAGATCAGGAAGGTATTGAAATTGACTTTGACAATCTGGCCGGTACGTATGATGACGAAAAAAATTATCAAAAGGCACAAGAATATTATTTGAAAGCTTTGGTCATGTCTAAGGAGCTTGGAAATAAAGATCATATTGCAAGTAACTTGAGTGGTGTTGGCGCTTCGTATATATACCTTAAAAATTATAGGTTGGCAAAAGCATATTTGGATTCCAGTTTAACTATTTCAAAAGATATAGCGGAAAGAGAACGGATAAGAAATGCCTATGGTGATTTAGCCGTTCTTGATAGTGCAACGGGTAATTACAAAACTGCTTATGAGGATTACAAAATGTATATTGTATATAGTGATAGCCTTATAAATGATGCCAATAATAAAAAGATGATACAGGCACAAATGAACTACGATTTTAATAGGAAAACAGATTCGACTAAAGCTGCGCAGGATCAATTAAATTTAATTGAAGCGAAAGAAAGGCAACACGAAAAGGTTTTGTTAAATTCTTTTATTGGAGGTTTTGCAATTATGCTTGTCCTTGCACTTTTTATATTCAGAGGCTACCGGCAGAAACAAAAGGCGTATAAAATTATAACACGCCAAAAAGAATTAGTGGAAGGGAAAAACAAGGAAATACTTGATTCCATAACCTATGCTAAGCGCTTGCAGGAAGCTATATTGCCACCTATAGGCCTGATAAAGAAAGCTCTCCCGGAATCGTTTGTATTATATAGGCCGAAAGATATTGTAGCCGGAGATTTTTACTGGATAGAGCGCTCCGGAGATAGTCTTTTTATTGCAGCTGCCGATTGCACAGGCCATGGAGTGCCGGGGGCGCTGGTAAGTGTAATTTGTTCCAATGCACTAAATCGGACAGTCAAAGAATTTCATATTAAAGAATCAGGTAAAATACTTGACAAGGTTACAGAACTTGTACTGGAAACATTTGAGAAAAGTGAAAGCGTTGTACAGGATGGCATGGACATATCGTTATGTTGCATAAACATGCTTACTAAAGAAGTTCAATGGAGCGGAGCATATAATCCGCTTTGGTATATTGAAAATGGAAAAATGCATGAAACCCCTGCCGATAAACAACCGGTGGGTAAAATGGAGAATTCCCAACCTTTCAATACATATAATATAAAACTTCAAAAAGGAGATACCTTATATATGTTCACCGATGGTTATGCAGACCAGTTCGGAGGACCCAGAGGAAAGAAGTTTAAATACCAGCAATTGGAAGAGCTTTTATTAGCGAATGCATCCAGGCCAATGGAAGAGCAAAAAACTATTCTCGAAGGATATCTAGATGAATGGAAAGGACAATTAGACCAAGTGGATGATATATTGGTGATGGGAATAAGGATATAAAAGTAAAAATCCTCTATACCATCTCCTGTCTTACCTCCACCACTTCAGGCACCATGCGGGTGAGCAATTGCTCGACCGCCGACTTAAGGGTTTTTGAAGAAGAGGGGCAACCGTTGCAAGAGCCGCTTAATTGCAGGGTAACAATACCATCTTTAAAGGAACGGAAAACAATAACACCACCGTCGTTTTCAACGGCAGGTTTTACATATTGTTCAATGGCCTCAATTATTTTATTTTCGGTATCGTTGGCAGGCTGTGTATGATTAATTTGTGCAGCACGAATAGCTTCCATAGTGGTAGTTTCCGTAGCTTTTTCTCCGGGTGCTGTTGAAATAGTGCTCCATACTTTTCCGCCTGATTCGAGATACTCTTTTATGTAGTCCCGCACATCAAAAACTACGTCGTCCCACATGGCTTTTTCATTCTTAAGTATGGTGATAAAGTTGGAGCTTATGAAAATACCTTTCACAAATGGTAATTCATAAAGCTTTTGTGCCAGCGGAGAAGGTGATGATTCATCTTGTTTCAAAAATTCAAACTGAACACCTTCGGGAACCAGCATTTTATCGGCAACAAACTTCATAGCCATAGGATTTGGCGTCATTTCGGCATATATGGATATGATATTATTTGTTGGCATAGGTGGTAATAATGGCACAAAGTTAGACATTTCAGACTTGCCGGTTAGCAAACAGTTGAGGATATTCATTATTTCAGGATTTTTATTCCTATTTTTGAAAGATGAATTTACCATCCCATCTTCTTGAACAAGCTGTCGATGAGTTTGCCAAACTGCCGGGTGTAGGCAAGCGGACTGCTTTGCGCTATGTATTACATCTTTTAAAACAAGATAAAGCGGAGCTTATGAAATGGTCCGCGACAATTGCCAAGCTTTCAGAAGATATAAAATACTGCTCCGTCTGTTTTGCAATCTCCGAAGACCCTGTTTGTACAATATGTTCCAATACTTCCCGCGACCATACTACCATTTGTGTAGTGGAAGACATTCGCGACCTGATTGCTATTGAAAATACTTCCCAATATCACGGTACATATCATGTTTTGGGAGGAATAATATCCCCGATTAACGGTATTGGCCCTATGGATTTAAATATAGAACCTTTAATTAAACGGGTAGAAGCCGGCACTACAAAAGAGATAATTATGGCAATGCCTTCTACCATGGAGGGCGACACCACTAATTTTTACCTGTTTAAAAAACTAAGCGCTTTTAACTTAGCTATGAGTACCTTGTCAAGGGGTGTATCGGTGGGTGATGAGTTACAATATGCCGATGAAGTTACCCTCGGACAATCTATCATTTTGAGAGTTCCATACGAATCTTCTGTTGCACGTAAGTAGCCCGATACCCGAATGAAGCTATCCATAATCATTGTCAACTATAACGTAAAGCATTTTTTGGAGCAATGCCTGAATTCTGTCAATAAGGCCTCCAAAAAATTGGCAGTTGAGGTTTGGGTGGTGGATAATAATTCGGTGGATGGTTCTATAGAGATGCTGAAAGAAAAATTCCCGGAAGTAAAATTAATTGAGAATAAAAAAAATGCCGGTTTTTCAGTTGCCAATAACCAGGCCATAAAGAAATCTACAGGGGAATATGTATTGCTGCTCAATCCTGATACCATTGTGGAGGAGGAGACTTTTACCAAAACGCTTGCCTTTATGGACGGACATCCTGATGCGGGCGGGCTTGGGGTAAAAATGATTGACGGAACCGGTCATTTTCTGCCGGAATCGAAAAGAGCTTTGCCAACTCCTGAAGTGGCGTTTTATAAGATTTTCGGGCTTTCGTTTTTGTTTCCCAAATCAAAAAAATTTGGAAAGTATCACCTTACCTATTTGTCGCAAGATGAGACGAATAAGGTAGATGTGCTGTCGGGGGCATTTATGCTTGTCCGTAAGGCGGCGCTTGATAAAGCGGGGCTGCTTGATGAAACCTTTTTTATGTATGGAGAAGATATTGATATGTCATATCGCATTATTAAAGCCGGATACAATAATTATTATTTCCCCCAGACACGTATCATTCACTATAAAGGCGAAAGCACCAAAAAGAGCAGCGTGAATTATGTAATTGTGTTTTACAATGCCATGCGGATTTTTGCACAAAAGCATTTTTCGCATAAAAACGCAAGGCTATTCTCTTTCCTTGTGAATATGGCGATTTTATTCCGGGCTTCTGTCGCCATTATGCACCGCTTTATTAATAAAATGATTTTGCCGTTAATAGATTTTATAACCATATATGCCGGGTATTATATCATATCGCTTTTTTATGCCAACATAAAATTTTCTTCAGAAGGCCATTATTCTGGTATTTTCATGCTTTTTATACTTCCTTCGTATATTGTAATATGGCTTTTTTGTATTCTCTTTAGCGGGGGATATGATAAACCGATTAAGCAATGGAAAATTGTAAGGGGTATACTTTGGGGGGTGGGTTTTATTCTTATTATGTACGCCCTTTTGCCCGATGTTTACCGCTTTTCCAGGGCATTGATTTTGATTGGAACAGTATGGGTAATTCTGGCACTAACCACTATCAGGGCTTTATTGATGGCATTTAAAGTTAAGGGCTTTGCCAGTTATAATCGCAGGTTATTGATTATAGGGGAAGAAGAGGAATGTAAAAGAGTGCAGGGCTTACTTGAAAGAACAGGGATTAAATTGGAAGAAGTGAGATATCTCAGCCCTGAGGATACACAAGCCGAAAAAAACGGAGAAAGTTTTAATAAATGGAGCGAAACCGTTACTATTTATCATATCAATGAAGTGATATTTTGTGCTAAAGACCTGCCATCACAAACTATAATGGATGCTATGTCCACTATTTCGGCCCCGGAACTTGAATTTAAAATTGCTCCGCCCGAAAGTTGGGCTATTATTGGCAGTAATTCCATACATACTTCAGGTGAATTGTACATGATTAATGTACATGCCATTAATACTGCATCTAATGTTCGCAACAAGCGTTTGTTTGATATTGTACTTGGGTTGGTATTGCTGGCTATCAGCCCTCTTTTTTGCTGGATTCAAAGGAACCCCCCGGGCTTTTTTGCCAACCTGTTTTGGGTAATAATAGGTGAAAAGTCCTATGTTGGTTATGCCTCTGCAGGCGAACAACAAAAATCATTGCATCTCCTGCCAACCATTAAAAAGGGGGTGCTCACTCCTTTAGATGCCCTTCCTTCAACTGCCGATAATTCCACTATCCATGATATTAACTCCATTTATGCCCGCGATTATAAGGTGGCAACTGATATTCGCATTGTATGGAAAGGCTTTAGGAATTTAGGGAGAATTACCAATTAAGTATCTATTTATCAGTGTTTAATAGAAATAATACCTAAAAAGGCAGGTAGGGTAATTACTAAGAAATCATTAATATTTTCCTGCAAATCATCCAACTATGAAAAAAACATTATCTTTGCATCCCTATTAAAAAAACATAAGGAATCAACATGATAATTGTTCAAATTAAAGAAGGCGAAAATCTTGAAAAATCGCTCAAGGCGTTTAAGAAGAAGTTTGACCGTATTGGCGTTGTTAAAGAACTCCGTGTAAGAAAGGTTTATAACAAGCCATCCATCATTCGCAGGCAGAAGAAACTGAAAGCTATTCTTCGCCAAAAGTATATTGATTCTCTCGAGTAGTAGAGGTTTTCTCCATTCGATTTTTTTATTTCCGGCATTCCTGAAATTGGGTTAATGCTTTCTTGTTCCTTTAAAAATAGTATATTTGTGAAGAAGGTTCTTCTGTTATTAAGAGCACGAGTTTAGCCTTTTGGACGGGTTTCTTTGGATTTTTCAAGAATTGATAATTCTACCGGAAGGCTCACGAACATTTGGTATTATATTGACTATTGTCATGATTAGGCTATAACTATTACTGTAATTTTAAAGGATGGATTTTAAGGATTATTATAAAATACTGGGAGTAGATAAAAAAGCTACTGTGGATGAAATTAAAAAGGCATACCGTAAACTTGCTTTGAAATATCATCCTGATAAAAACGCCAATAACAAAACAGCCGAAGAAAAATTTAAAGAAATAAATGAGGCTAACGAAGTATTGAGCGATCCCGAAAAAAGGAAGAAATACGACGAGTTGGGTTCCAATTTTAATCAATATCGTCAACAGGGAAGCCCTGAAGAATCTTTCGATTGGTCAAGATGGACATCCGGAAATCAAGGGAGGAGAGGTTCTTTTTCCGGAGAAGAAAATTTTAGTGATGGAGGTGAGTTTTCAAGTTTTTTTGAATCGGTTTTTGGCGGTGGCGGCTTCAACAGCAGAGGTAATACTAAAATGAAGGGTCAGGATTATAGAGCTGAAATAGAAGTTTCGATGGAAGATGCATATAGCGGTACATCAAGGAGAATAGAAGTGAGTGGAAAAACCCTTCAAATGAAATTAAAACCCGGTGTAAAAAATGGGCAGGTATTAAGGATAAAAGAAAAAGGAGGCCCGGGTAGGAATGGAGGCTCTAAAGGCGATATTTATCTCACACTAATTATTCCTCCGCATCCACACTTTGAGCGCCGTGAAGATGATCTTTATTGTAATATACCGGTCGAGTTATACACAGCTGTATTGGGTGGAAAACAACTTATTAATACTTTGAAAGGAAATATCCGCATTGATATAGCTGCGAACACGGATAATGGAAAAGTACTACGCCTGAAAGGGCTGGGAATGCCAAAGTTTGGTAAAACAAATGAATTTGGCGACCTCTATGCTAAGATCAATATTACGCTTCCCAAAAATCTAACAGAAAAAGAAATCAAACTTTTTAAGGAACTCCAACAAATGCAAAATAAAGGATAGGCTAGTTGTAGTTGCTTTTACTTGGTAAAAACGGCTCTTGCTTTAAAGGATAGCAAAACACCAAAAGCGGTATTACCAATAGTGCTCCATAAGTCAATATTTTAAAATGGGTGTAATAATCTCTATACTCGCCTAAGAGCAGGCTTAAGTTACAGAGCAAATAAGATAGAGCCGTAAATGCAGCAATAAGCCTGAATTTAGTTACTGGCAAAGAATTTTGCCCTGTAATTAAATAATAAATTACGTAGATAACAGCAGGCATAATAAAAAGAAAAGCATAATCCTGCTGATGCGGAAAAATTAATGGCACGAGTAATAAAAGATAACTCATCTCAACAAACCGGTGGGTATTGCTTACTTTATTTTTTAAAGGTTTTGTACGTAAAAAATAGAGGGCAAAAGACACAAAAATGAGTCTTGTTATATTTAACACAAGAACAAAATGCTCATAGCTTATATCCATAATATTTCTCCGGATATGCAGGGCGAATTTATCCGGCAAATTTTCAACCAGCAAGGTAGCAAGCAAGGTAGAGAGGCTGTGGAAACTCCGTTCATCTACATCCAGGTTATGGATAGTATTGGTGGGATTGATAAGTTTCCACCAGCTTGAAATAAGTAGATTGTTTTGTGCGAAGCCTAAAATAAATCCGGGAAGAAAAAGTAATGCGGCATAGAAAAGTATAATTAAGAATGATGCCGTAAACTCCTTTCGGTAAAGCAAATAGGGGAGGAATACAACCGGCAAAATTTTTATATTTATTCCCAGTGTGATGAGAAGCGCTCCCGCAAGCTTATTCCCCGAAAAAATGAACCGCAATCCTTCCAGGGTAAGATAAAGTATGCAAATGGTTATTTGTTGATTATGGAAATTGGATAAGACAAATCGTAAGGAAAAAAGAAAAGAGAGTGCGATAAAAAGTACTTTCTGGTTTTGTGTTAAATTGGAGAGGTCAAAATAACGTGAAATTAAAATAGCTATTCTATATAAAAGGAAAGCGTTTAGTGTCAACCAAACTAGGTTCCCGATATAAGCAGGAAGAAAAGTTAACGGATAAATGAGAAGTGCAAACAGGGTAGAATAGTAGTAGCGAAACCCATCAACATAGCCAATAGAGTAGGCATCTTTTCCGGCTAAAATATCCTTGCTGCCCGCTTCATAAATAAATAAGTCTCCCTGGCGGTTTGCCGAGATGAGCAGAAATACTAAAACGATTGCTGCGCCAAGAAGGTAATATAGAAATGCTTTTGATTTTAAGTTCAATTTATAGAGTAGGTTCAATATGAATTAATACATCAGATACTTCCGGCAAACCTTCGCGGATAGCATCTTTTACATTATGAGCTATATCGTGCCCTTCTGCAACCGATAAATGGCCGTTCACATATACGTGCATATCTACTAAGTATTTCATACCCATTTTACGTACCTGGCATTTTTCAACTTCGTTTACCCCTTTTACTTTTTCGGCAATGGATTTTATTTTTTCAATTAACTCGTGTGACGGCGCCGCATCCATAATTTCATCAAATGCCGGGCGGAATATCTTTATAGAATTATAGGCAATAATTACCGAGGCAATAAGGGAGGAATAGGCATCAGCAGCTATGTATTTTGGTCCCCCGTAAATGGAAGTTGCAATACCCACCAATGCCATAAACGAAGTTATGGCATCACTGCGGCTATGTGTCGCTTCTGCCAGCATGGCATTGCTTTTTACATCGCTACTCTTATATTTTAAATACCGATAAATGATCTCTTTAATAATAATGGAAGCCATCAATACCCACAAGGTAAAGTATTCGGGTTTTTGAGGAGGGCTCCAAAGCCTTTCTACACCCCGGCTGGCAATTAATATGGAGGCAATCATCAAAAACGTTGCAACTGCAACCGATGCGAGCGGTTCTGCCTTCCCGTGGCCATAAGGGTGATCTTCGTCCGGGGCTTTTACTGATGTCCTGATCCCGATCCAAACTATAAACGAGCTTAACACATCTGACATCGATTCTCCGGCATCCGCCATCAACGCATTGGAGTTGCCAAAGAAGGCGGCAATTCCTTTTCCAATTGCAAAAAATAAATTCATACAAAGGGAGAAAAGCATTGGCCTGGCTTTTTTCCTCTCACCGGCTTCTGTTATTTTATTCCGGTCGTCTGTCATCCATTAGTCTTTTTTTACGAATTGAGAAGCTTCAGAGTAAATAAATTCAGTATTATCGTCATACGAAATAACTTCACCATAACGCCCCCAGTTGATAAGTGTGTCTAATAGCCTGTTTGCTTGTTTTTCAGGAAACTCGAGCTCAAGAGCACCTAAAATAATTTCCCGGTGCAACCTCTTCTTGGCTGATTTCTGAATGAGCGAAACCATCCATTTAAATATGGGTAACTCCATAACGGCTTTTGCAAATATTACTTTCCTGTCTAAAATATCTGCATCCACAAAATCTTTGCCCGACGGAGTTATGGTAATATCTCCTTTATCAACAGTTGCAAACCCCAGAATTTCGGCTGACTCTGTTAGTTGCAAGGTTTCATCTGCATCAATTCCCAATTCATCGGCCAAACGGAAAATGTCGGTAGTATTAGAGGTATGTGTATAGGAATATTCCAGGAAGGTAGCAATTTCATTCACAACAACATGAGGCAACAAACGTATAGTTCCCGATTCTCCGGGTGCACCACCTGCTTCGATAGCTCTCGCTTTTGTTTTACCCGCCAGCGCTTCATATATTTCATCCATATACTTTTGAAACGGCTGTGACTGAGGATCGCGTGGATGTTTTAAATCTATTTTTATTTCCTTTACAATGTGCCCCGGATCTTTTGCCATAACAATTATACGGTCAGCAAGCGTCACTGCTTCTTCAATATTATGAGTAACGAGCAGAATAGCTTTGCAGGGAATCTTACCTTCCAGCCACAACTCCATCAAATCGCCGCGCAATGATTCTGCACTCAATACATCCAGTGCTGAAAAGGGTTCATCCAAACAAAGTAATTCCGGTTCTACAGCCATGGCACGTGCAAACCCTACTTTCTGGCGCATGCCTCCGGAAAGTTCCCGTGGATAGGCGCTTTCAAAACCATCCAAACCTACCCTGTCTAATAAATCAAGGGCTTTGGGCGTACGCATATTTTTAGGCAGTCCTCTTGCTTCTAGCGCTAATTCTACGTTTTGAAGTACCGAAAGCCAGGGAAATAATGCAAATGTTTGAAATACAATGGTGGCATTTTCGTTTATGCCCTGTAAGGGAACATCTTTGTATATAACCTGTCCCGTGGTAGGCTGTTGTAATCCTGTAATAATACGCAGCAATGTGCTTTTGCCGCATCCGGAAGGGCCAAGCAAGGCAACAAAATCACCCGATTCAACCGTCATGTTGATATGCTTTAGTGCGGTGAAGCGGTATTGCCTGGTAAGGTATACTTGTGATATATCCGCTAGTTCAAATATTTTTTGTTTGCCATCCATAAAATGCTAAGTTAATAATTTATTCCATTTTATATTTTTCTTTTGCCAGTGCATAAAGCCTTCTCCACCCGAAACGGTTGATGCAAGTAACAAATACAATCATTACAAATGTGGCTGCAAATAGCACGGGGTAATTGCTCTTGGCGGTTGCATCGGCTATAATAGAGCCAAGGCCAATTGTAGTATAGGTCTTTTCATGAGAGCTTACGTATTCTGCAATTAAACTGGCATTCCATGCTCCGCCTGATGCAGTAATGGAACCGGTAATGATAAATGGAAATAACGCCGGCAGAATTAATGTTTTCCAATAGTTCCATTTCCTCAACCGCATTAATGATGCAGTGTATCTTAAATCCTGGGGAATAGTGGCTACACCTGCAATTACATTAAACAACAAATACCACTGGGTGCCCAGCATCATAAACACAATGGCGGCAATATTTATGCCCATTGGCAACTTGATAAATAAAAGTATTAATATGGAAAAAAAGGCAGTTGCAGGAACGGAGGCAGTAACTTGAACCAATGGTTGTAACACCAGCGCTGCCCGTTTGTTGCTACCTATTAAAACACCTACAGGAATTGTCCATAATAAGGACAAAGCCAAAGAAAGGAATACTCTGGACATGGTGGCAAATGCACCTTCCAGTATACGCAAATAGTCAGCGGCTTTTACAGTGCTCATAAAGGCAATCATCCGTTGGGTGCCAAACAATAGAGCAAGTCCAAAAACTATTCCAAGTCCAATTAATACTTTCTTATTAGTGGGCTTATCCTCATTGTGCACAACCAACTTACTTTTAGCAAGGCGCTTGTCAAAATACTTGTCCAGTGAGTTTGTAATTGGCTTGAGTACCCGGCTTTCAAACCAAAGTACAATTTTTGATTGACGCAACAAAGGATAAAACCACGAAACAGTTTCTGTACCAACCTCACTGCTCACCATCTGCAGATTGAATTTTTTGGACCAGGAAAGCAATGGCCTCCATACAAATTGGTCAAGAATAACAATAATAATAATTAATGTAATTATTGCGGTTATAAGTGCCCTGATATTTCCCTGATCGCCGGCTACTTGTATATAACTACCCAATCCTACCAATTCGAATTTTTTGCTTCCTACCGTAAATATTTCAGCAGCGTATAAGAAAAACCAGCCACCTGCCCAGCTCATAATACTATTCCAAACAAGGCTTACAAAACCAAAGGGCAATTCGAGTTTTTTAAACCGCATCCATGAATTGAGAAGGAATATATTGGATGCCTCCCGCAATTCTTTCGGAATAGTGGTAAGTGATTGGTACCAGGCAAAAGTCATGTTCCATGCCTGGCTAGTAAAGATAAGCAAAATGGCCGTTGTTTCCAATGCAATATTTTGGGGTAAGAAAGCTGAAAAGCCGATTTCAAATAAAGGTAGAAAAGCAAGAATTGGGGTGCTTTGCAAAATATCCAGAATGGGAAGCATGATTTTTTCATTCAGCTTGTTCCTGGCTGCGGCATAGCCATAAAAGATGGAGAAAAGGATGGAGAGGATATATGCCATTATCATACGGAATACAGATCTCCAGGCATAGTAAGGAATGTACCGCATTCCTAATGAAATGGGAGTTGACTTAGCAGCCGGCGGTGCATAGTAGGCAAGCTTAAGCAATGAAAAAAGTGCAACTAAAATCAGCAGCAAGACTACCCAGTCTGCCCATCTTACATATGCCGATTTTTTGTCGCGTAACATGTTTCTGTTTACTTTAAATAATTCCTGCTAAAAGTTATAATTAACTAAATAATTCTTTTAATGAATGTGTGTTTTCCAATACGATTCTTCCCTCAGTTTGCTTTATTGTTGCGCATTCTACATTGGGGTCATGCTCAAAAAATAGTACGGTGTTTGTGCCGGCAAACTCAATCAACAGCCTTTCTTTTTCCTTCAGCGTTTCCAGAGGCCGTACATCATAAGCCATAACGTATGGTAGTGGGATATGCCAGCGGGCAGGCAGCAAATCGGCGCAAAAAACCACCGGGCGTTTTTTATATATGATCTTTGGAAGCATCATAGACTCTGTGTGTCCATTGACATAGAGGACGGAAAACGGGACTTGTGTTTCTCCGTTTCCTTTTATCATTTGCAGTTGGCCGCTTTCTTGTATGGGTAAAATATTTTCTTTCAGGAAACTGGCTTTTTCGCGGGCGTTGGGTTTCACGGCCCATTCCCAATGTAAAGGGTTGCTCCAGTAGATGGCATTTTTAAATGCGGGAACATATTTGGTTCTGTCGGCATTCCACTTAATGCTTCCCCCGCAATGGTCAAAGTGCAGATGAGTAAGGAAGACATCGGTAATATCATCGGTAGTAAATCCATGAGCAGCGAGTGACTTTTCAAGTGAATTATCGCCATGCAGGTAATAATAGCCAAAAAACTTGGCATCCTGTTTATTTCCCATTCCATTATCTATCAATATTAGCCGCTTCCCGTCTTGCACTAAAAGGCATCGCATAGCCCAGCTGCACATGTTATTTTCATCCGCAGGGTTGAGCTTATTCCACATCGATTTTGGGACCACGCCAAACATGGCTCCTCCATCTAATTTAAAATTTCCGGTATGTATGCTGTATAATTCCATAATTTTATTGCGCCAAAGGTAAATTTATTTTTGGGGCTAATCAATATTAAATTAATGTTATGAAAGTACACTTAATAGCTGTCGGGGGCAGTGCCATGCACAATCTGGCAATAGCCCTGCATAAAAAAGGCATACAAATCAGCGGTTCAGACGATGAAATTGTAGATCCTGCCAAAAGCAATTTGCAGCGCTATGGGTTATTACCCGCTAATGACGGCTGGGATGTGAATAGAATAACCCCTGACCTAAATGCCGTTATTCTTGGTATGCATGCCAAGCTCGATAACCCGGAATTAATAAGGGCACAGGAACTCGGTATTCGCATCTATTCCTATCCTGAATATTTGTACGAGCAGACTAAAAACAAGACCAGGGTAGTAATTGCGGGCAGTCATGGAAAAACAACTATCACGGCTATGATTCTGCATGTGTTGAAGTACCATAATAAGAATTTTGATTATTTGGCAGGTGCTGCATTAGAAGGATTTGAAACCAGCTTAAAGCTATCGGATGATGCACCTGTAGCCATATTTGAAGGGGATGAATACCTTGCATCTGCACTAGACAGAAGGCCTAAATTTCTTCTTTATAAACCTGATATTGCCCTAATATCAGGGGTTGCCTGGGACCATATAAATGTATTCCCTACGTATAGGAGTTATGTGGAACAGTTCGAAAATTTTGTAAAAGAACTTCCTGACAATGGCTCACTCATTTATTGTGAGGAAGATGAAGAGGTAAAAAAGCTTACATCCTTTGCCCGTGGCGGAGTTAATTTATTACCCTACGATACGCTTGTTAATTATGTAAAGGACGGAGTGACCTATCTGAAAGGCGAAGCAGGCGATACCAGGTTGGAGGTTTTTGGGAAGCACAATTTACTTAATATGGGTGGTGCGTGGGAAGCATGCCTTTTGTTTGGAATTACTGAGAAGGAATTCGCAGAGGCTATATCCAATTTTAAGGGAGCAGCCAGGAGGTTGCAATTAGTCGCGAGGAATGAAGCAAGTAATATCTATTGGGATTTTGCACATTCTCCATCTAAATTGGTAGCCACTATACAGGCGGTAAAAGAACAATTCCCTAAGCGTAAATTGGTTGCCTGCATGGAGCTACATACCTTCAGCAGCCTTACGA
>Ga0206873_1103_pt1 | contig 28118 bp, 27 predicted proteins | sample Alteio_BWOrgCont_11_FD_152631 | JGI IMG/M metagenome (GOLD analysis project Ga0206873, IMG submission 152631) | Enriched cells from forest soil in Barre Woods Harvard Forest LTER site, Petersham, Massachusetts, United States -... | ecosystem: Environmental > Terrestrial > Soil > Temperate forest >...
ATCGGCCAGCTCGTTGCGGTGATTGAAGAAACCGCCGCCGCCGCGCCTGCTGCGGTTGCTGCTGCTCCCGCCGCACCCGCCAGCCCGGCTCCCGCAAAAGCCGAGGTGCCCGCGCCCAAAGCCGCCGCCGCTTCCCCGCATCTTTCTCCCGCCGCCCGCCGTGTTGCCGCCGAAACGGGAGTGGAACCCGCCGCCGTGTCCGGCTCCGGCAAGGAAGGCCGCGTCACCAAGGGCGATTTACTCGCCGCCGCTGCCGCCCCGGCACCTACGCCCGCCGTGGAATCCGCGCCCAAACCCGCAGCTCCGGTTCAAGCCGAAACTCGAAACCCGAAACCCGAAACTTCCGCAGGCCGCACCACCCGGACCAAGCTGTCGCCCCTGCGCAAACGCATTGCCGAGCGCCTCGTCGCCGCCCAGCAGACCGCCGCCATCCTCACCACCTTCAATGAAGTGGACATGAGCGCGGTGATGAACCTGCGCAAAAAACACCAGGAAGCCTTCACCGCCAGGCACGGAGTCAAACTCGGCTTCATGTCCTTCTTCGTCAAGGCCGTCGTCCAGGCGCTCCAGTCCGTCCCCGCCGTGAATGCCCAAATCGAAGGCGACGAACTCATCCAGCAAAATTTCTATGACATCGGCATGGCCGTCGGCACCGAACGCGGCCTCATTGTTCCCGTCGTGCGCGATTGCGACCGGCTTTCCTTTGGCGACATCGAAAAATCCATCCTCGGCTACGCCAAAAAGGCCCGCGAAGGCAAAATCAAGATCGAGGACCTGCAGGGCGGCGTCTTCACCATCTCCAACGGAGGCATCTACGGCTCGATGCTCTCGACCCCCATCCTCAACCCGCCCCAGAGCGGCATCCTCGGCCTCCACAACATCAAGGAACGCGCTGTCGTCATCGACGGGCAGATCGTCATCCGTCCCATCATGTACCTCGCCCTCAGCTACGACCACCGCGTCGTCGATGGCAAGGACGCCGTCACCTTCCTCACCCGCGTCAAGGACGCCATCGAAGACCCCGCCCGCCTGCTCTTCGGCATCTAAATCGCGTCCGCCTTCTCCCCATGCCTGACCAACCTTTTGATCTCGTCGTAATCGGCTCGGGGCCGGGCGGCTACGTTGCCGCCATTCGCGCCGCCCAACTCGGCCTGCGCACGGCAGTCGTCGAGAAGGACGCCACCCTCGGCGGGACCTGCCTCAATATCGGCTGCATCCCGAGCAAGGCCCTCCTGCATTCCACCGAACTTTATCAGACGGTGGCCCTCCATGGCGCCGCCCACGGCCTCAAGGTCGGCAAGCTCTCCGCCGACATTCCCGCGCTCATGCAGCGCAAGACGGAGGTCGTCGGCAAGCTCACCGGCGGCGTAAAAATACTGCTCGAAAAGCGCGGCGTCGCCATCATCCAGGGCACCGGCCGCCTCGCCGCTCCGGGCGTGGTCGAGGTCGCCCAGCCCGGCGGCGGTATTCGGAAACTGGATACAAAAAACATTCTTATCGCCACCGGTTCCTCCACCGTCGAGCTGCCCTTTCTCAAGTTTGATGGCAAACTCGTCGGCTCCAGCGACCACGCCATTGCCTTCACCGAAGTGCCGGAAAAGCTCGTCGTGGTCGGCGGCGGGGCCATCGGCCTCGAGCTCGGCTCCGTCTGGGCCCGCCTCGGCACGGAAGTCACCGTGGTGGAGCTCCTCCCGCGCATTGCCCCGACTTATGACGAGGATGTCTCGCGGCTCGCCCAACGCCTGTTCCAAAAACAGGGCATTAAGTTCGAGCTAGGCGCGAAGGTCACCGGCGTGAAGACCGACCGCGGCCAGTCCTTCCTCACCGCCGAGCGTGACAGCCAGCCGCTCCTCTTTCCCGCGAACAAAATTCTTGTCGCCGTGGGCCGCCGCCCCAACACCGCGGGCCTCGGCGCCACCGAAGCGGGACTCCAACTCGACAAATCCGGCCGCGTCGTCATCGACGATCATTTCCGCACCAACCTTCCCGGCGTCTTCGCCATTGGCGATGTCGTCGCCGGCCCGATGCTCGCGCACAAGGCCGAGGAGGAAGGCGTCGCCTGCGTTGAACTGATCGTGGGCAAGGCCGGGCACGTCAATTACGCGGCCATCCCCAACATCATCTACACCGATCCGGAGATCGCTTCCGTCGGCTTGGGCGAAACCGAAGCCAAGGCGAAGGGCATCCCCGTGCGCATCGGCAAGTTCAATTTCGCCGCCAATGGCCGCGCGCTTGCGATGGACGCCCCCGACGGTTTCGTGAAAATCATCGCCGACCCGGCGACCGACCGCCTCCTCGGCGCGCAGATCATCGCGCGCAACGCCTCCGAGCTTATCGCCTCCATCACCCCGCATCTTGAATACGGCGGCAGCGCCGAGGATGTCGCCCGCACCATCTACGCCCACCCCACGCTCGCCGAGGCCGTCAAGGAAGCGGCCCTCGCGGTCGACCAGCGCGCCATTCACGCGCTTTAATCCGGCTGCGGCCGTCCCGCGATGATCAACTACGGGACGCTGCTCGCGGCCATCGTGCCGATTTTCCTCGTCATTGCCGCGGGTGCCCTTGCGCGCGTGCTCGGCTTCCTGCCGCTGGAGGCGGAGCAGCCCTTCAACCGGCTGAACCTCCGGCTGCTCTACCCCTGCCTCGTCTTTAATTACACGCTCGGCAATTCCGCGCTCATGTCGGCCCGCAGCCTTGTCGGCGCGCCCGCGCTCGGTTTTGGCATCACCCTCGGCGCGATGCTCCTGGCCCTGGTCGTGGCCCGCGCCCTGCGTCTCCCGCCCGCCAGCCAGCGCACCTTCGCCTTTGTCACCGGCATCACCAACTACGGCTACCTCCCCATCCCGCTCTCCGCGCTGCTCTTTGACGACGCCACCACCGGCACGCTGCTCGTCTTCGGCGTCGGCGTCGAGGTCGCCATCTGGACTTTTGGCATCCTCCTCCTCGCCGGCGAACTGCGCGCCGAGCAGTTCCGCAAGCTGCTCAATCCGCCCGTCATTTGCCTCGCCGCTGCGATTGCCCTGAATCTCTCCGGCGCGAGCCGCTACCTCCCCTTCGCCCTCAAGGAAACCTTCCGCCTCCTCGGCAACACCGCCATTCCCTTCGGCCTGCTTCTCATCGGCGCGGTCCTCTACGACCTCACCCGCAAAATCGACTGGCTCGAACATCCCCGCGCGCCGCTCGCCGGTCTTATCCTGCGCCTCGGCGTCCTGCCCGTCGCCATCCTGTTGCTGACCGCCTTCATCCCCGAATCGATGCGCGAGACTCGCCGCGTGCTCATCCTCCAGGCCGCCATGCCATGCGGCATTTTTCCCATCGTCATCACCAAATACTACCATGGCGACACCCCGCTTGCGCTGCGCATCGTCCTCCTCAGCACTCTCGCCGGCGTCTTCCTCATCCCCCTTTGGCTCACCTTCGGCCTGCGGCTGTTTGGGTTGGATTAGACGCCTCTAATAAAAAATCGGCGCGGCGAAAATGATCGCGCGGATCTGCTCGAAATACGCGTTCACCCACTGCCACAGCCCCGCGTAATAAAGAAACCCCGCCAGCGCCAGCCACGGCCCAAAGGGTATCTCGATCCCAAACGCCGGGGCCGTCGGCGCGGCCTCCACCGGCTCGCCCGTGCCTGCCGCTTTGGCTTCATCGGCCGCTTTGTTTTCCACCACGGGCGCAGGCGCACTCGCCGCCTCCACCGCCGCGGCCTCGCTGCCGGGTTTCTTAAAAATCCACGCCACCGCCATCCACGGCAGGATCACAAAACAGCCCAGCACCGCTCCGCCAAACACCGCGAACAGGGCACCCTGCCATCCGCAAAACGCCCCAATGCACCCCATCAGCAAAATGTCGCCGTAGCCCATCGCCTCCTTCTTCATCAGCATTTCCGCCAGCTCCCGCAGCCAGAAAATCACCCCCGTGCCCACCAGCACGCCGATGACCGACATCAATCCGCCTTGCAGACCATCCTCCAACCATAGCCCCGACGTCTTGAAACCGTGCATCTGCACCTGCGGCCAGATAATCGAAAGCAGCACCCCCGCCAGCATCCCGCCCACCGTCGAAACATCCGGCAAAATCATGTGATCCAGGTCAATCAACGACCCCAGAAACAACAGCGAGAAAAACACCATGCCCGGCACCGCGACTGTCGCCGGCTGCGTGTTCCACAGCCACAGAAACGCGCAGGCCGTGACCGCTTCCACCAAGGGATAACGAAAGCTGAATTTACGCCCGCAGCACGGCGCTTTCCCGCCCAGGATAAACCAGGTCAGGATTGGGATGTTGTTGTAGAAGCGAATCGGTGTCCCGCACGCGCAGTGCGAACCCGGCGTCACGATGGATTTCCCGGCCGGGATGCGCAGCACGCACACGTTGAGAAAACTCCCCACGCACGCGCCCAGGCCAAAGGCCCAGAGTTGGAACACCCAGGGATGCGCGGCCCGCACAAAATGAAATAGATCAATCATCCGAAGGGGTTGGCTCTTTTTTCCGGCCCAGCGCCTCATCCGCGGCGTCCTTCATTATCTGGGCGATGGATTGGGGTTTGATGAGAATTTGCAGGTTGGCTGACAGCCAAAGCGTGAAGGCCGCCGCGCCCTGCCACACCAGCATGGCCACCCCGTCGGCGGCCTGCAAGCCGCGGGCGCGCGCCATCGCCACCATGGCGGTAGTCTGCCCGCCCCGCCGATAAATCATGTCCAGCACACTCGCCTTCGCGCCCAGCAGGCCCACGTCCAGCGGCAGTGCGTCGCCGCGCTTCATGCCCAGGGTCGTCGCGTTGATCACCACCACGTCGTCCGGCCACTCGCGCACCGGCGGCTCTCCCAGCGCAAAGCTGCGGATCGCCTCGTCCGCCATGGCGGGCCGGCGTCCTTTCGCGGCCTGGTTCATGCGCTGGTTCAACCCGCGCAGTTCCGTCACCAGCCCATCCAGCCGCTCCACGCTCCGGTTGCCAATCCACAACGCCGCGCAATGCTCGTGCCGGCACTCCACCGCCGCGCCGTACGCCGCTCCGCCTGCGCCCAAAATCACCACGGTCTTTCCGTTGAGTTGCACTTTCAATTCCCGCTCCAGCGCCTGCGCCAGCCCGTAGCCGTCCGTGTTGTGACCCTCCCAGGCGTCCTTGCCCGGAATGAGCGTGTTGATCGACTTCGCGCCCCGCGCGTGGATTTTCCCGCCGGTCTTTAATAAAACCTGCGCCGCCGCCTCCTTGTGCGGCACGGTCAGGTTCACGCCCCAGAAGTTCTTTTTGAAGAGTAAATCCAGCGCCTCCTCCAGTTCCGCCGGCTTGATGTCGAACTTGAAATACTCCAGCCCCGCCAGTTGCTCGACCATTTCCGGGCTCTTGGCGCGCAGGTGATTCAGGGCCGTGTTGTGCATCTGCGGGCTGACCGAGTGCGATACCGGGTGCCCGAGCACGGCCAAGGACGGCGCGGGGTGTCTCTGCTCCCAGTGCCGCAAATCCTCCAGCTCGTAAACCTCAAGTGGGTTCGGCGTGGCGGCGGTAGGCGAGCTCGAATTCATGCACGAATTCCGCGAACAGTTTTGCCTTCGTGTGGTCACGCGCGGCGGTGTACTGGTTCACCAGGTTGCGGCAGCACCGCGCCAGCACCTCGCCCACCGGGGCGGGCATCAGCGCGGCGGGATCAAAAGGCATTTCCAAGCGGTTAAAGTGCTCGCGCAGGTCGTCTTCCCCGCGGAACACCCCGCGCTCGTAGGCGTCGATGTAAAACGGCTCGTCGTCGAGAAAGCATCCCGCCAGAAACCGCCCCGGCAATGCAATCGGCTCCAACTCGATACCGCAGCGTTGCGCCACCAAAATATACAGCGCCGACAACGTCAGCGGTATCCCCCGCCGCCGCTCCAGCACCAGGTGCATGAAACTGTTGCGCGGGTCGTGGTAGTTCTCCGCGTCGCCCCGGAAGCCGTATTCGTGGAAAAGCACCCGGCTCACCACCAGGCACTTTTCCCGCGCCGTCGCCGGCGTCAGCAGCAGTTGGCGGCACCGCGCCGCCGCGCCGTCCAGAAAACCGTGCGTCTCCGCCGGATTCAGCGCCGGGAACACCGTGCGCTCGAGCATCATCAGCCCCGTCTCCAGTTCATAGTGGAAGGAGCGCACAAACTCCAAAAACATCCCGACCGTGTCCTCGCCGCCCAATTCGCGCAGAAACCGCCGCGCGTGCGGCGCCAGCCCCGGCTCGCCGCGCTCCGCCGTCTGCCGCAAAAACACCAGCGCCGGCTCCCCCAGGCGCTTGAACTGCTCCAGCATCGCCTCGCGCACCTGCGGCGCCGTGTCGTCCAACAGGCGCAACATGGCTTCGGCGGTTCCCGGCGGCAAGGCCTCGGTGGTCATCGCCGCCATGTAAGCAAACTCACCGCCGCGCGGCAATCCCTATGCGCGGATTTATGTTAAAAAATGGAGCCGGGAGTCGGGATTGAACCGACGACCCGCGCATTACGAATGCGCTGCTCTACCACTGAGCTATCCCGGCAAAGCGCCCCGCTTGCACGCGGCGCAAAAAAGGAAACGTTCATTAGTAGCCACGCGTCGCCGTCCCCGCAAGCCGTTTTTGCCGCCTCCTGCAAAATCCATCCGACAAAACATGCCCGCGCATTTGCCATGCGCTGCTCCACCAACAATTCAAAATGCCCTCTCTCTCACCCCTTTTGTCTTGCCGCACGCCGCCCCGTCCCGCCACGTTTCCCGCATGGCCCAGGACCACGCACCCACCTCTGAGGGAGGGACTTTGTCCCGACACTCACCCAGTCCCGCCATCAGCGGGACTGGGCCCGCCACACCCACCGCCCCGGCGACGCCCGTGACCGTGCTCACCGGCTTCCTTGGCGCGGGCAAGACCACCCTCCTCAACCACCTCCTCGTCCAGCTCGCGGGCAAGCGTGTCGCCGTCATCGAAAACGAATTCGGCGAGGCCAGCATCGACCACGCCATCGTCGTCGGCGCGGAGGAACAGGTTCTCAGCAACGGCTGCGTGTGCTGCACCGTGCGCGGCGACCTCCTGCGCGTCCTGCGTGAATTCGACGAGCAGAAAAAAAACTACGACTACATCCTCCTCGAAACCACCGGCCTCGCCAACCCCACGCCCGTCGCCCAGACCTTCCTCCTCGATCCTGCCGTCCAGCAAAAATACCGCCTCGACGCCATCGTCACCGTCGCCGACGCCGTCAACCTCCCGCGCCACCTCGACGACAGCGACGAGGCCCAAAAGCAAATCGGTTTCGCCGACGTCATCATCCTCAACAAGACCGACCTTGCCTTCCCCGCCGACCTCGCGCGCCTCGAAGCCCGCCTGCGCGGCCTGAATCAGACCGCGAAAATCATCCGCGCGCAGCATTCCGCCGTGCCCGTCTCCGCCGTCCTCAACCTCCACGCCTTCGACCTCGAACGCGCCCTCGAATTCGACCCCGAGTTCACCCGGCCCGAGCATCCCTTCACCTGGGCTGCGCTCTACACCCTTCCCTCCGGGGCCTACCGGCTCACGGTTGCCGCGGCTGCCGCGCACCACGACGCCGACTGCGGCCATGCGCATGATGAAGGCGAAGCGCGTCACGAGCATCATCACCACGACGGCGAACCCTGCGGTCACGATCATCACCACCATCACGACGGCCAGCCTTGCACGCACGACCACAGCCACGACCACGAACATCACCACGACGAAACCTGTGGACATGATCACGCGCACGACCATTCGGCGGAAAAACATCCCGCCCACCCGATGACTGTCGCGTGTCTTCCGCTAAACGACGCCACCCAAAAATCCTGGCTGGCAGCCCTCGTCGATGCCGACGCCCTCTTCCTCACCACGCCCACGCTCGCCCATCCCGGCGCGGCCCTGCGCCCCCAGCGCAAACTCCGCGAGCTCGCGCTCCCCGAGCCACTCAACCCCTTCGTCCTCGAACTGCCCAAAGGCGGCGCCTACGCCCTCTTCGCGCACCACGACCCCACCGCGCACGGCGGCGGCCTCACCCGCGATGGCCGGGCGTTCACCCCCGCGCGCCTCGAACGCTTCAAGCACCAGCACACGCACGACAGCCGCGTCACTTCCTTCACCATCCAAATTGACGGCGACCTCGACCTCGACCGCGTCAACGCCTGGATCGAGGACGTCCTGGCGAAGCACTCCGACAAACTCTACCGCCTGAAGGGCCTCCTCGCCATCCGCGGCGTGCGCGAAAAATACCTTCTGCAAAGCGTCCACCAGCTCTTCAGCGGCGACGTCGCCGGCGCGTGGGGCCCCGAGCCCCGGCGCAACACCCTCGTGTTCATCGGCGAAGACCTCGACCAGCCCGCGCTCAGCCACGGGTTCCTGCGTTGTCTGGTCTGAATCCGGTTTTTCGCCGTTGCCAAGGCGCGGCGTCCCCCTTACCAACGCTCCATGCTTCGTTCCGTCAAACTTTGCGCCAGCGTCCTGCTGGCGGCTTTCATCCTGGCCGGCTGCGCCTCCAAGTCTTCCCAGAACGCCACTGAGCTGCAGGTGGCCGCCGCCGACAACCTGGCCCCCGTCATGCGCGACCTCGCGCACGACTATGTCGCCCGCCAGCCCTGGGTCAAAATCACCTTCCACTTCGCCAACACCGCCACCCTCGAAAAAGACCTCCAAAAGACCGCCTTCGACCTCTATATCCCGGCCCGCTCCAGCAGCGTGACCGCCCTGGCCAACCACGACGTCGTCGCCCCCAAAAGCCGCTTCCTGATGGCCGAAAACCAGCTCGTCCTCATCGCCCCCGAGGATTCCAGCCTGCCGTTCGACTTTAATTCCGCGATCCTCGACCAGTCCGTCCGGCAAATCGCCGTCGTCGACCCCAATGGCCACATGCTCGGCTACCTCACTCATCAATCGCTGATTAACCTCAATTTGCTCCCCACCCCCGACTCCAAGCCCCTCGTCGCGGCCGATACCACCCTCGTTTCCAACCTTGAGCCCAAGTTGCTCGTGCTGCCCACCGAAGCCGAAGTCCTCACCGCCTTGAAGGACGGCCGCGCCCAAATCGGCATCAGCTATTCCACTTATGCCGTCGCGGACAGAAACGTACACATCCTGAGCCCGCTGCCGACGCACACCTACGAGTCCATCACCTACTATGCGGTCATCCTGCGCAACGCCCCCAATTACGACGAAGCCTGGAACTTTCTCAATTACCTCCGCAGCCCGCAAGCCAAGGCCATCATGCAGCGCGACGGCCTGATCGTCGAGTAGCCGCCTTTGTTGGTCGTGGCACCGTTTGAGTTAAAGAAGAGGACGACACGGAGGTCGTCCCCTCCATCAGTAGGGCAAACTGTACCACCACTCCTTTTTTTCGCTCCACGCTCTTCGCGAACTTCGTGGTGAACTTTTGATTTTTTAGCCCGCCGCCGCCAGTTCCGCCACCGCCTTCTCGAACGCGCGGCACGCCTCGCCCATCCACTTTTCCAACACTCCATCCAGGTCGGCCCAGACCGGCAAGTGTCCGTCGCGGGCCAGCGCCTCCAATTCCCGCCAGACCCCCGCCAGTTGGGTTAGACCGAGGTTGGCGCTGCTCCCGGCCAGGTAATGCGCCTCGCTGCGCGCCAGCACCGCCTCCCCCGCCTTCCACGCCGCCGTCAGCCGCGCCAGGTGCGGGATCGCCTCCGCGCGGTACATTTCGAGCAATTCCCGCAGCAACGCCTGGCTCTCCGCCGGCCCGGCCATTTGCGCCAGCTCCTTTAACCGTACGCCGTCCACCGGCGGCAGGGCCGCATCCAGCCCGGGCATCGCGGGAACATCTTGAGCGGGTTGGGTCATACGAAGAAACTCCCTGAAATGGGTTTACTCCTTGGGCGGCGGAGCCGACTCGCCCAGCAGTTGACTCACGCACGCGATCAAAATGGTCGGGCTAAACGGCTTGGTGAAAACCTGCCGCGCCCCGGCCGCCAGCAATTCCCCCTGCGTGCTGTCCTTGCCCTGACTCGTCACGACCACCACCGGCAACTGCGCCAGCGCCGGGTCGCCCTGGAAGTCCCGCAGCAACTCGAGCCCCGAACGCCCCGGCAGCATCACGTCGAGCAGGATCAGGTCGGGCCGCTCCGCCCGCACCCGCTCGCCGACCGACAGGCCCTCGCGGCAGACCAGCGTGCCGTAGCCGGCCCGCCGGAGGTTGAACTCCATCAGCTTGACCATCACCGGGTCGTCATCGGCAATCAGAATAGTTTTCATGTGCGTCGCTCCCAAAAAAGCATGGTCTGATCGTCCCGCGGGTCGCTCTCGTCGGGCGCGGCCTCGCGGATGCGCCGTTGCAGGGCGTCCCAGAGCGCCTCGCCCCCCTCCGGGCCCCGCGCCCGGGCCAGCGCCACCAGCGCCAGCCAGCCGCCGGCGTGGTCCCCCGTTTCCCATTCATATAGCCCGTCCGTCACCATCACGAGCCGGTCCCCCGGCGCCAGCGCCTGCTCCTCCACCGTGTATTCAACTTCCGGATACAATCCCAGCGGCGGCCCCGACGGCGCAAATTCCCGCGCCGCCCCGGCTGATCCGGCCCCCAGCCACAGCACCGGACAATGTCCCGCGTTGACAATGCGCACCGAATCACGCCCCGGCCGCACCTGCGCCAGCGCGCACGTTGCAAACAGCGTCAACTCCCCCGTCTGGCGGCACAGCACGCGGTTCAGGTCCAGGATCAGCCGCTCCAGCGGCCGGCCAATGTCGACGTGGATCCGCAACGCCGTGCGCACCACGCCGGCAAAGAGCGCCGCCGACATCCCCTTGCCCATCACGTCCACCATCGCCAGTAATACCCCCCCGTCCGGCAGGGGAAAAACATCCGCGTAGTCGCCCGCCACGGCCCGCGCGCTGCGGCGCCGCGCCATCACGCTCCAGCCCGGCTGCGCGGGCGGGTTGGGCAGCGGCAGCAGGTCGTCCTGCATCGCCGCGGCAATTTCCAGTTCGCGCAGCGCCTGCTGCTCGCGGGTGCGCACCAGCGCATTGTTGGCGTTCGCCAGGGCGATGCCAAAAAGATCGGCGTACGTCCGCGCCGTGCTTAACTCCGATGCGACCAGGTAGGGTTGGTGGCGGCGCCCCAGCGTCAAGGTGCCCAGCGTCGCGCCGCCCGCGCGCAAGGGCACGCAGACCCCGCACGCGTACCCGTCCCAATTCGGATCCCCGGCAATTTCCACCGCGTCCTCCCAGACCCGCTCCTTCCCATTCTGCAACGCCTCCGCGACAATTCCGCCCGACTCAATCACAGTGCTGGCAAAAGGCAGCTTCGCCAGTTCCGCGCGCAGTCCCGCCTGCACCTCCGGCCCAAAACGCAGGCTCACCCGGTCATGCGGCACCACCTTCGCGATGTCGCCAACCGCCTGGCTGAAAAAATCCGGCAAATGCGCCGCCGCAATCAAGGCGTCGCCGAGCCGGTAAAACGCGGCCAAATTCTCGTAGCATTGCGAGATCTCCGTCAGGGCCGATTCCAGCAGGGCATCGGGTGCGTTGGCCTGCGCCCGCGCTCCGGCCGTGGCCCGAATCATCACCAGCCGGTAGCCATCCGGCCCGCGCCAGTGTTCCACCCGGTCGCAGGACTCCTTGATTAAAAACAATCCCCGTCCGTCGGCTTGCAACGGATCGTCGGGCAAAATCGCCGTGTCCAGCTCCAGCACCGGGCCGGTTCCTCCATCACTCACCTCCAGGCGCACCTCGCCGGCGCTCGCCGCCCAGCCCACTTGCACCGTTCGCCGCGCATCACTCCCGCTCCCATGCACCACGGCATTGACCACCGCCTCCGTCAGCACCAGTTGCCAGCGCGCCACGTCTTCCGGCTGCGCCCCCCCGCCTGCCAAAAACGCCCCGAACGCCTCGCGCAACCCGTCCAGTCGCGCCAAATCGGCGGGCATACTGAGGCGTTGGCCATGAAAATCCATATTGGATTCGTTGCGTGCCAACGGCAAAACTGCCGCGCGCGTTGGCGTAGTTACGCTTAATCCCGCTGAGCCAGGGTTGTCCACAACGAAGACTGCCCACTCCTATCTCAAAAAACCGGGGCTTTCACAATTACAAAGAGGCGATTTATATTTACCGGACGCGGGGCCGCCGGCGGGAGTGGCTTGGGATTGCTAAACGGCCCGCCGGTTGTATCCTAGCCTGTTCCAGCCAACTTGGCTCCCTTCATGCCCGACTACCACTTTGAGCACCACCCCGAAAGCAAGGAATTGCGCGTGCGCCTCGCCGTCGCGCGATTCGACGCCGCCACCGTGCCCGATTTTAAAAAGGCCCTCGACGCCGCCTGGAAGCCCGGCGTCACCCGCGTCGTGCTCGACCTCGCCGCGGTCGAGCTGATCGACAGCTCAGGCGTCGGCGCCCTGCTCAGCGTCCAAAAACGCCTGCCCCCCAACGGCGAACCGGTCGCCTTGCGCCGCGTCCGCCCCGCCGTCGTCGGCGTGCTCCAGCTCCTGCGCCTCCAGCGCGTCTTCAACCTGGCCTGAGTGTCGTCCCGCCTCACACCCACGCCAGATTACGCGCATAGCCCGGCGCCAGCCACGCCTCTTTCGCCGCCAGGTCCACCACGCCCAACCGGTGCCACCGCGCCAGCGACGGCGCCTGCTTCGCCAGCGCGGGATCAATTTTTAACAACCGCGTCAACGGCAACGCCAGCCGTTCCCCGCTGTCATCCATCGTCAACGGCCGCGCGTAGTTGATTTCCGGATACGGATTGCCGGCCAGCCGCAGCAGCCGCTGCTCCGCGCCGGTCTCGCAGTTGAGTTGAAACAAATCCGAGCTGCTCTCCGAAAACCAGCAACCCGTCCCGTCCGGCTTCCACACCGGAAACTGCCCCCGGTCGCGCAATCGCCGCGCTGCGCCTGTTTCAAGATTCCACAACCACAAACCGTCGCCGCCCAGCAGCGCCAGCGGCTTGTCCGGATGCAGCGACGCCCCCCGTCCGCGCGGGCGGTCCGGGCCGTCGGCCCCCTGGCTCGCCGGCAGTGTCAACAGCCGCCGTCCGCCGAATGACACCAAGTGCGTGCCTTCTGCGCCGTGGAAAATAATCCAGCGCCGCCGTGCGCAACACGCCAGCGGCACAAACGCATCCCGCGGCAAGGCCACCAATCGCATCGCGCCGCTGCCCGTCTCGATCAGCGCCAGATGGTGCCGGATGTGAATCGCCGTCGAACGCGTGTCCGTCGCCACCAGCGCCAGCACCACATCCGCTTCGGCCCAATGCGTCAGCAGCCACAACGCCCATTGGTGCAGGCCCAGCCGCACCAGCCGCCGGCTCTTTCCGGTGGCAAAATTAAATTCCCGAATCTCGCTGAAATCGCGCACTCCCACCCGGAACTGGCAACAGTACGCCCAGCCGCGCCCGTTCACCGCGTCCATCGCCACGGGGCAGTCCACCCCGCCGATGTTTCCCAACTCGCGCGGCTGCGCAAAATCCGTCTCCCCCAGCCGCAACACCCCATCCTCCTCCCACGCCACCCGCCGCCCGCACGGGCGCGCCGCCACTTCGCGAAAGCCCTCCGCCAGTTGCAACTTGAGCATCGGTCTCATGCGAAAAATTCCCGCCCAACTTCGCTTCCGTGAATTCTCCTGCGCAAACCGCTACGCCCGCAACTCCGCCACGCACTGGATTTCCACCGCCGCGTTGCGCGGCAACCCCGCCACCGCCACGGCAGCGCGCGCATGCCGCCCCCGTTCGCCAAACACCTTCACCAATAAATCCGACGCGCCGTTGATCACCGCCGGGCTGTCCGCAAAGCCCGCCACTGCGTTGACAAATCCGTTCACCAGCACGAAGCGCTCCAAATTATCCAGCGAACCCGCCGCGCCTTTCAACGCCGCCAGCGTGTTCAACACGCAAATCTGCGCCGCCGCGTAGCCCGCTGCCACGTCCAGATCGCGGCCCACTTGCCCCAGATGCGTCACCTGCCCGTCGCGCACGGGCAACGTCCCCGCCAGAAACAGCAGATTGCCGCTGCGCACCGCCGGCAGGTAATTGCCCGCGGGCGCGGGTGAAGGCGGCAGCGTGAATCCCAGATCCGCGAGAATTTTTTCGTAGTTCATAAAAACGTCCCTTCAATTCACCACATTCTGCGGCGTCCCCGCGGCAAACGCGCGCAGGTTCGCCGCCGTGCTTTCCAGCAGCCGACTTCGCGCCTTCTCGCTGGCCCACGCGATGTGCGGCGTAATGATGCAGTTCGGCAGACCCAGCAGCGGGCAGTCCGCGCGCATCGGCTCGTCCGTCACCACATCGAGCGCCGCCGCTGCCGGTCGCCCTGCTCGCAGCGCCGCGGCCAATGCTCCCTCGTCAATCAACCCCCCGCGCGCGGTGTTCACCAGCAACGCCGTCGGTTTCATCCGCGCCAGCAGCGCGGCGTTCACGAATCGCGCGTTCTCCGGTGTTTGCGGACAATGCAGCGTCACCACGTCCGCCCGCTCAAAAATCTCCTCCACCTCCGCCCACGCAAACGGCCCCCACGCCGGCGCGCCCCGGCGGCTGCGCGAATGCGCCAGCACGTTCGCCCCAAGCGCGTGCAGCACCTCGCCCACCCGCGCCCCAATGCTGCCAAAGCCAATGATCCCCACCGTGTCGCCCGCCAGTTCCCGCAGCGGCGTTTTCCAAAAGGCAAACTTCGGGCTGCGCACCCATTCGCCCGCGCGCACCGCCGCATCGTGCAACGCCACCTGGTTTTGCCATTCGAGAATCAGCGCCAGCGTGTGCTGCACCACCGCCGTCGTGCTGTAACCGGGCACATTGCACACCGGCACGCCGCGAGCGCGCGCCGCCTTCCCATCGACAATATTGTGCCCCGTCGCCAGCACCGACACCAGCCGCAGCCCCGGCAGCTCGCCGAGCGCCGCCGCATTCAAGGGCACCTTGTTCGTCAGCACCACGTCCGCGCCCGCGCAACGTTCCACAATCACCGCGTTATCCGATGGCGTCAGCGCGTGCAGCACCACGTCCCCCAGCTTCCGCAATCCGTCCCAAGCCGAGTCCGGAAAGTCCAGCGTGGCCGCATCCAGCACGACGATTTTCATCGCCGCAGTTTGCCACCCTCTCTCCCGCTGGCAAGCGCATCCCGCCCAATTCCCGCCCCTTTTTCGGTTGGCGCAATCTCGCGCGCGCTTCATCGTGCGGCATGGTCGCTCCCACCGAACCCGGCAACTCGGCTGCGCACGTCGTGCTCGACGGCGTCGGCAAGCGCTTCGACTCCGGCGCCCCCGTGCTGGCCGGGCTTTCCCTCACCGCTGCGCCGTGCGATTTCGTCGCCCTCCTCGGCCCCAGCGGCTGCGGCAAAACCACCATCCTGCGCCTCCTCGCGGGCCTCACCCAACCCACCTCCGGCTCACTCACCATCGACGGCCTTTTGCCCGCCACCGCGCGCGACCGCCTCGCCTTTATCTTTCAGGAACCCACCCTGCTCCCGTGGCTCAACACCCGCCGCAATGTCGAACTCCCCCTGCGCCTGCGCGGCCTGCCCGCGGCGGAACGCGCCACCGCCGCCGAGGAACTGCTTCGCCGCGTCGGCCTCGGCTCGGCGTTGACGCTCTACCCGCGCCAGCTTTCCGGCGGCATGAAAATGCGCGTCTCGCTCGCCCGCGCCCTGACCCGCTCGCCCGGGCTGCTCCTGCTCGACGAACCTTTCAGTGCGCTCGACGAAATCACCCGCAACCGCCTCAACGAAGACCTCCTGCGCCTGCGCGAAGCCGTTCCCTTCACCGCCTTTTTCGTCACCCATTCCGTGGCGGAAGCCGTCTTCCTCGCCAACCGCGTCGTCGTGCTCGCGGCCCAGCCCGGCCGCATCGTCGAGGAAATTCCCGTTCCTTTCGCCTACCCGCGCACGGCAGCGCTCGGCGAATCCGCTGACTACCACCGCCTGGTCGCCCGCACCTCCGCCGCCCTCCATTCCGCGATGACCGCCACCTCAACGGAAGTCCACGCATGAAACAGCCCGCGTCCCACCTCTCGCTCTGGCTGCCGCCTTTGCTCGCCGGACTCGCCATCCTCGCGCTCTGGCAGGGCGCCATCACTGTCGGCGGCATCCCGTCCTACCTGCTGCCTTCGCCCGCCGCGGTCCTCGACGCCCTCATCCGCGAACGCCATTCCCTGCTGCCATCCGCCTTGCGCACCGGCGGCGCGGCCCTGGTCGGCTTTGCCTCGGCGGTGGTCGGCGGCGGCCTGATCGCCCTCGCGCTCGCCTCGTCCCGCTGGGTCAAGGCCGCACTCTACCCCTGGGTGCTCGCGCTGCAAATGGTTCCCGGCGTCGTGCTTATTCCCATCTTCGTCATCTGGTTCGGCGCGGGCCTGCCCAGCATCACCGCCGCCGCCTTCATCATCGCCTTCTTCCCCGTCGTCGCGAACACCACCCTCGGCCTCGTCTCCACCGACCGCGGCCTCCTTGAACTTTTCGCCGTCAACGGCGCGACCAAGTGGCAGGAAGTCCGCTACCTGCGCCTGCCCTTCGCGCTGCCGTATTTCCTGACTGGCGTGAAAATCGCCGCCACCCTCGCGCCCATCGGCGCCATCGCGGGCGAGTTCCTCGCGGGCACCACCCCCAACACCCTCGGCTACCTCATCCTCATCTACCGCAGCGACCCCACCAAAATGCCCGAGGTTTACAGCATCGCCCTCGTCACCTGCGTGCTCGGCTTCCTCTTCGTCGGCGCGGTTCAGCTCCTCACCTGGCTCCTGCTGCGCCGCTGGCATGATTCGGCGACGCATTCGGAATAATCATGCCTTTGAAAACTTCACCCACTTCGCCTTCCCCCGTGCGCTTTTCAACACCGTCTCGATAAAAGTCATCCCGATCACCCCGTCCTCGATGGTTGGAAAATCCAGCCCCTCCGGCATGGGCTTTCCCCTCACTTCGGCGCTGATCGCGCGAAAAGCCTCCAGATATACATTCCCAAACGCCTCCAGATACCCCTCCGGATGCCCGAACGGAATCCGCGTGAATTTCTTCGCCGTCGCGCCGATGTAGCTGTTCCCCCGCCGCCAAATCTGCCGCGGCTGGTCGGGAAACTTCATCACCAGCTCGTTCGGCTGCTCCTGGTGCCATTCCAGCGAGGCCTTCTCGCCATGCACGCGGATGTTCAAATCATTCTCCTCACCCACGGCAATCTGCGAAGCATGCATTACGCCCTTCGCGCCGCCTTGGTAGCGCACCAAAATATTCGCGTCATCCTCCAGCACCCGCCCCGGCACAAAGCTCGTCACGTCCGCGCAGAGCGACTCGATCCGCAGGCCCGTGATATAACGCGCCAGGTTCTCCGCATGCGTGCCGATGTCGCCCAGGCAGTTCGCCGCGCCCGCGCGCTTCGGGTCGGCCCGCCACGTCGCCTGCTTGTGCCCGGTCGTCTCGAGCCGCGTGGACAGCCACCCCTGCGGGTACTCCACCACCACCTTGCGAATCGCGCCCAGCGCGCCCGCCCGCACCAGTTCCCGCGCCTGCTTCACCATGGCGTTGCCCGTGTAATTGTGCGTCAACACAAAGACCTTCTTCGTCCGCCGCACGATCTCGCGCAGTTTCTTCGCCTCCGCCAGGTTCAGCGTCGCCGGCTTGTCGCACACGACGTTGAACCCCGCCTCCAGAAATAATTTCGCCGGCGGAAAATGCTCGTGGTTCGGCGTCACGATCACCACGAAATCCAGCCGCTGCGCCGCGGGCATTTTCGCCTCGACCCGCGCCATTTCCCGGTAGGTGCCGTACACCCGCGCCGGGTCGAGCAGCAGGTCGCCGCCCGTCGCGCGCGAATTTTCCGGGTCCGCCGAAAACGCCCCCGCCACCAGCTCTGCTTTCCCGTCCATGATCGCCACCAGCCGGTGCACCGCGCCAATGAACGCCCCGCGCCCGCCCCCAATCATGCCAAAACGTAGTTTGCGATTCATCGAGTGTCCTCGCAGCTTGGCTTGGCCAAATTCCGCCGTCAATCAAGTCTTGGCCGGCCCCGTGCAGAGTGCCAGAAACGGATGACGTAAATAACCTTGGTGCCCGCATAGACTTTAAAGACGATCCGATAGGATTGATGGATCAATTCACGCACCGTGGCATCGTGAATTTCCGGAACCATCCGGCCCGCGTTCGGCCACTCGCCCAAGCTCAAAGCGCGCTCCAATAATTCATCACCAAAGGTCAATGCACGACCGGGATTGCCTGCGGCAATGTACTCGACAATCGCTCTCAGGTCTTCAATGGCACGCGGCGTCAGGATGACTTGCTAGCCCATTGAGATAAGAGTTTGCGGATGTCCTTTGCCGGCACGCCTTCTCCCCGCTCAGCCTGGGCTAGTCCTTCGCGCACCCCGGCCAAAAATTCGATCTCATGGGCAATCTCCGGCAGCGGAGTGTTCTCCGGCAGCCGCGAAACGAGTTCAATGACCAAGTCCCGATTGCTCATGAGGCGAATATGCGCAAAAGAGAGCGAGGAAGCAAGCCATGAAGCCTAGCTAAGGCACCTAGAAGCCCCGTATCAAAACGGCGAAAAACAAGGACATGCTCAATCCGCCGTCAAATCCCCTCTTCCCGCCCCGTGCCATTTCCGCTATTCGTCGTCCTACGCCCATCTCTTCCATTTTCCATCTTCCATTTTTTACATTTCGCATTCTGCCTTCTTAATTCACCCCATGCCCGTCCCGCTCCATTGGCATAACGAGCCCCTCCTGCTCTTCAGCCTCCTGTTCCTCGGCTGGGCCTATGCCGTTGGCACCTGGCCCCTGCGCGCCCGCCTCGCCCCGCCGGGCACTCCCTACCCCGTGGGCCGCGCCGTGCTGTTTTACTCGGCCCTCGCGCTCAACTACCTCGCCGTCGGTTCCCCGCTCGACCAGTTCGGCGAAGACTACCTCTTCTCCGTCCATATGGTGCAGCACCTTCTCATCGTTTACGTCACCCCGCCCATGCTCCTGCTGGGCACCCCGTGGTGGCTGGCCGATGCCCTGCTGGGCCGACCGTGGATTAAAAAACTTTTCGCGCCGTTTGTGCATCCCGCCTTCTGCTGCGCCGCCTTTGTCGTCATTTTCTCCCTTTGGCATCTCCCTGAGTTTTACGAAGCGGCCCTGCGCAACCGCCCCATCCACATCCTCGAACACTTCACCATTTTCATCACCGCCCTGCAAATGTGGTGGCTCTTTGTCAGCCCCTCGCGCGCCCTGCCTCCGTGCAGTTATCCCGTTCGCATTTTGTGCGCCTTTTTCCTGACTGTCGGCCACATGCCTCTGCTCGGCCTGCTCACCCTTGCCACCGACCCCCTCTACCGTACCTACGAACTCGCCCCGCGCATCATCCCCGGCTTCGACGCCATGCAGGACCAGGTGCTCGGCGCAACCGCGATGGAACTCTCCGCCGTCTCGGTCTCCGTCGGGCTGATGGCCTGGAGTTTTTGGGGCTGGATGCGCGAAGACGAACGCAACGCCATCGCCGCCCGGGCCGCCCGCCTGCGCGCCGCCGCCGCGCCACCGTCAACTTCGTGACGCTCTAGCTCTCGCGCTTGAGCATACCGGATTTAATTGGCTGGAAAGGCAAGTGTTGCGCGACCAGCGCGCAACCTACCCGGGAACACCCAGGTCATGCGTCTACGTAAACGCAAAAGCGCTAATTCCCCGGCTTCGCTGCCGGTGGAGCCGCCACACTGGCGCTGGTCGGAACCGCCGGCACTCCCGTTGATTTGCCACCCACCGTGGCCGACGGCGCGTCCGTGGCTGACTTGCCCATGGCGGGCGTCGCCAGCTCAACGGTCGGCAAAGGCGCCGATTCATCCATGTCCACCGCGATGCGGAAACCGGTGAAACGACTGCGGTCAATCTCCGCGATGTAAGTGACCGTCGTGTCGCGAATCGCATCCACCGGCGTTTGCGCGTTGCCCCCCGCCAGCGGCGCCTTGCCGTCGTCCGCGTCCGCCGGGCGGTCCAGCCATTCGGCGACATTCCCCAGCAAATCGTAATAACCGGCCGCGTTGGCCGCCTTGGTCGCGACGGCCTGCGTGCGCCCGCCGCTGTTGTCCAGGTTCCACGTCGCCGCCGCCACATCCAGTGTGTCCACCTTGCCCAGCGCCAGTTGAAATTCCGCGATTTGCGGCAGCCGCACGGGCCGCGCCAGCACCCACTCCAGATGACGGCAAAATTCCCGCGCATCGTCCCAGCTCACCGAGTCCACGGGCAAGGTTGATCCCAGGTTGCGGCTCGGGTTGCCGCCAATCACCGCCTGATAAAGCGACTGCGGCACTTCCTCCTTCAACATCTGCCAGTCCTTTGCGCCGGGCAGCGGCAAGAGCAGAGCATAAACCTTGTCCTGGATGTCCGCCAGGTCGGCACCCTTGAAATTGATGTATTCGAGCCGTTGCTCCAAATCCCCCTGCAGGAGCGGACTGCGCGGAAAGTTCTCCCGGAAGCTCTCCACCTTTTGCACGAGGATCGCCACTTCGTCGCGCGCCTCCTGGCAGTGCCGGTTGCGCAGCGCCGTCGCCAGCGTCTCGGCCTGGTGCGTGATCTCGTCCGCCACGGGCTGACTCAGCGCCGTTTGCAGGTTGGTCTCGATCGTTTCCGCCAGCGCCTGGTCCGCAAACCGGCTCTGCGGGTAGTTCTTGATCAAGTCCCGCTGCTCCCGCAGCGCGTCTTGGAGGAAACCCGCCGCCTTCAGCGGGTCGGCCGCCGCCGCCTGCGCCTGCGCGAGCAGCGACTCCACCTGACGGTGCGTGCCGGTCGATCGCAGCGAAATCAACTGGTTGCTCAAGTCCTCCTCGCGCGCGATGTTGGTGAACTGCTGGTCCGGAAAATCGCGGTTGATTTTCGCCTGCAAATCATAGGCACGCTGGAAATCCACCTGCGCCGCGCCCCAATCCTCCTTCGCCAGGGCAGCCTGCGCCGCCTCCTCCGCCGCCTGGCTCTCCTCGTTCAACGGCTGCGCCGTCAGGAAACCGATCCGGTGTTGAATCATCGCGACGCGCGCAAAGTCCCGGTTTTTCGACAAAGGGTAGTTTTCGTTCACCTGCTCCTGCAGATCGAACGCCTTCTGCAACGCGGTGATCGCGTCCGCCCCCTTGCCGGCGTCCGCCTCGTCGCCGGCGGTTTCCTCCAAGTCCAGGCTCTGCTTGCGCATGGGATCCGTTTGGTAGTTTTGCAGGCTCGTCTCCAGGTCGGTCAACCGGTCGTTGCCCTCCGTCAGGTCATGTCCCGTCTGCTGCAGGTATTGCTGCTGGAGTTTGATGGCCTCCTGCAGCTTCGGCAGGTCCGCCGCCGTGACCGCCCCGTTCTTTTCCACGGTACGGAACTCACGCTCCAGTTGCTGGCTTTTGTCCAGCAACGCCGTGACGGACGCCGGTATCTCCTCTTCGTACTGGTAGTCCGCATGACTGTACTTGACCCGGTTCGGCCCCATCGACGAAAAAAACCATGCCCCCCCCAGCACCAGGCCCACCAGCGCCAGCGCCCCCACGACCTTGAGGATCGTCATCCAAAGCTCGGACGCCCCTTCATCAACCACCGATCGTTTCTTGGCCATGCTGGAGGATCGAAAAAATGAAAATTGCCGTCGCGGAGCACAAGACGTCAGGAGCTACCCCACGTTTGACCCCGGCTTCCGGGAAAAGTTCTCCCTTTATCGCTCCCGCCACCGCCCGAGTCAAGGATGAGACGCCTCGCCCGCGCTCAGGAGCTCAAATCCGGCCGCGCCAGCTCCCCCATGTGCTCCGTGTAGAAACGGCGCAGCAGCTTCAGGGTGTTCTTTGGGTCGGATTGCTGGAGCACCGTCGTCGCCAGCAACTTCAGCTCCGCCAGCTTCGCGCTGCGCAACAAATACTTCACCTCCGGCAGGCCCGCCGGCGTGATGCTCAACTCCGCCGCTCCCAGCCCGACCAGCAGCGGCGCAAAAAGCGGGTCGCCGCCCATCTCCCCGCAAATCGCCACCTTCAGCCCGCGGGGCCGCGCCGCCTCCACCACATGGTGGATCGCCCGCAGCACCGCCGGATGCGCCGGCTCATACAGGTGCGCCACCCGGTCGTTCACCCGGTCCACCGCGAGCATGTACTGGATCAAATCATTCGTCCCGATGCTGAAAAAGGTGCAATGCCCCGCCAGTTGGTCCGCTGTCCACGCCGCGCTGGGAATTTCAATCATGCTGCCCACCTCGATCTCGTCGTCAAACGCCAGTTGCTTCGCCCGCAGCTCGCGCTTCGCCTCGTCCAGCACCAGGTTCGCCTGGATCAATTCCCCCACGCCGCTGATCATCGGGTACATGATCTTCACCTTCCCGTACGCGCTTGCCCGCAAAATCGCGCGCAATTGCTCCCGGAATATGTCCCGGTGCTCCAGGCAGAACCGGATCGCGCGGAAACCCATGAACGGGTTCTCCTCCTGCTGGGTGAAATGCATCGCGCTCGTCCGCTTGTCCCCGCCCAGGTCCAGCGTGCGGATTGTCACCGGCTGCGGCCGCAGCGTCTCCACCACCTTCTTGTAGGCCTCCAGTTGTTCCTCTTCGTCCGGAAAACGGTCCCGGCGGATGAAAAGGCTCTCCGTCCGGTACAAACCAACCCCTTCGGCCTTGAACTTCCCCACCTCCTCGATGTCCTCCGGGCCGCCGATGTTCGCCAGCAGTTGCACCCGCTCCCCATCCAACGTCACGCAGGGCAGCGGGATGACCGCCTCGATCACCTTGCGGATGTCCCGCCGGCGTTCCTGAATCCGCCCGTAGCGGAAAAGCGTCTGGTCCGTCGGGTGGACAATCACCAGCCCCTCGTACCCGTCCACCAAAACATGGTCGCCGTTGTCGATCCGCGCCGTCACGTCGTTCAACCCCACCACCGCCGGCACCTGCAACGACCGCGCCATGATCACTGCGTGGCTCGTGCTGCTCCCCGCGTTCGTGACCAGGCCCAGCACGCTGCCCTTGTCAAAACTCGCGGTGTCCGACGGCGACAAATCCTCCGAGACAATCACCCGCTGCCCGCCCAGCCGCGCCAGCGCCGCCGACGAATGCCCCAGCAAATTCAGCAGCACCCGGCGCGTCACGTCCCGGATATCCGTCACCCGCTCCTTCAGGTACTCGTCGTCGATTTTGCCAAACGCCTCGATGAAGCGCTTCGCCACCGAGTGAAAGCAATAGTCGATGTTGTAACCGCTCTCGTTCAGTTCCCTGATCGTTTCGTCAATCAGCGCGTTGTCTTCCAACACAAGCAGGTGCGCGTCAAAAATCTGCGCCTCCTGCTCGCCCAGCCGCTCCGCCACCTCCGCCCGCAGCTTGCTGATCTGCACCCGCGTCGCCTTGATCGCCTCCTCAAACCGCGCAATCTCCCCGCGCCGCTGCTTCGCCTCCACCTGGTACACGGGGATTTCCAACTCCTTCTGCAAAAAGACAAAGGCCTCCCCATGGGCCACGCCGGGTGAAGCGGGCACTCCCTGAAGCACTATCTCCGGCTTGGATGGGTCGGCGGGCATGGGTGGACACGGAAAATTCCAGCTAATCAAACAATCGCGAAACGCGAAACTTAGCAAGCCCGAAGGCGCTGTATCAGCTAGGGCCGCCGCAAGCGGCGCCCCTACAGCGGAAGAACGCCGACATCGCCTCAAACTGGTACAGTCTTAGCCTGAACCCACCCTTCGCGTTCTTCTGTTCAATTCCTCTTCCATTTTCCATCTTCCCTATTCCATTCCCCTTACTTCTCCGCCACCAAAAACAACCTCCGAAACGGAAACAGCACCTTCCCATCCTTCCGCCGCGGATAATCCGGCCGGATCGCCTCCAAATAGTCGGCCAGAAATTTCTCCTGCTCGCCCGGGTCCGCCAACGCGTCCAGCCAGGGCCGCAATCCCGTCCCCCGGTACCACTCCACCAGCGCCTCCGGCCCCGCCAGCACATGCTGGTACTCCGTCACCCACAAATCCACCCGCGCCGCCACCCCCGCCAAAATATCATAATACGCCTCCGGCGTCTCCACGTGCCATTCCCGCACCGCTTTGCTAAACTTCCCCCGCCACGCCGCCGACGCCCCCAACTCCCGCATCCGCGCATGTGCTGGCGCGTCCATGTTCGATGGCACCTGCATCGCCAGTGCCCCGCCCGGCGCGACCTGCTCCAGCAGCCGCGGCAACAACCGCGCGTGGTCCGGCACCCATTGCAGCGCGGCGTTGGAAAACACCACGTCATACCCCGGCTCCGCCGTCCACGTCGCGATGTCCCCCGTGTGCCACGTCCCCTGCGGATAATCCGCCCGCGCCGTAGCGATCATCGCCGTCGAACTGTCCAACCCCTCGATCCGCGCGCCCGGCCAGCGCCGGGTCAACACCGCCGTGCTGTTCCCCGGCCCGCAGCCCAGGTCCATCACCCGCGCCGGCGCGTCGAGCCGCACCCGCGCGGCCAAATCCACCGCCGGCTGCGTCCGCTCCGCCGCAAATTTCAAATACTGCTCGCTGTTCCAGGTTGGCATGACCCCGCCATCCAACCCAAACCCTCTCCCCGCTTCAACCCTTTAACTCTTCGACGTTTTAACATTTCGCCGCAGCCTTGACAATCCGCCACATTGTGCCACGCTGTGTTCATGGCCCGCCACCACATCCTCCTCTCCGAACAGGTCACCGCCACCATCGAAACCCAGGTCAGCCACGGGCGTTACAAGGACTTCTCCGCCGCCCTCCAGGACGCCGCGTGGAACTACTTTATCGGCTCGCCCTCCCCGTTCGCGGAATACGGCGTCACCCCCGCCGAGGTCGAAAAATCCGCCCAAAAAGACCTCGCCGCCATCCGCCACGCCCGCGCCTCCGGCAAGCTCAAACGCTTCCCATGACCTTCCAGCAGCCGTCCTTTCAGCGTGCGTGGAAGAAACTCGCCCCCGCCGCGCAAACCGCCGTCACCGCCGCCGTGGCCCGCCTGGAAACCTCTTTTGGACGCCCGCACCTCCACGCCGGCATCGGCCTGCGTCCCTTTGGCCGCTATTTCGAACTCCGCGCCGGCCTCGGCCTCCGCGTCCTCTTCCTCGTGGACGGCGGCGACTTCTTCCTCATCACCGTCGGCTCCCACGACCACGTCCGCGCCTATTTGAAGAACAACGGGTAGGTTGCGCGCTGGTCGCGCAACATTTGCCCTTGCCCTCCTGCCCCGCCCCGTACAGATTTTCCACCTGAAAATCTCATTAAAAATGCGCCGCCTCCCTCACCTCTTTTCGCTCACCGTTTTGACCCTGCTCACCTCCTGCGCCCTGGCCATCGCCGCCGACCCGGCACCCGCATCCGCCACCGTCCCCGCGGCAAATGCGTCGATTGCCAGCGTCAACAATACCCCTGCGCCCGCAGCCACTACCACGCCTCCGCCGCTCTCGGATAAACAACTAAAGAAAATTAATGATTTCCTCGCGGCTAACAAACAGGACTATGAAATCAGTGGAATTATTGTGGATAGGTTGAAGCTGCACCCAAATCCATATAAATTCAAACACCTCCCATTAAAGGATAATAAAACTGGAAACATGTATGTTTATGCTAATCTTTCCGATGGCGGAATGCTCTTCTCATATATAGATACGACTGCCGCATATAGTTACCACCTTGATTCCAAATTCAACATCATTGCGTCGGTCGCAATGACCAACTACGTCCCGTCCGACGTCAAAAATCCAGAAGAAAGTTTGAAAACGGTACTCGCTTACTGGGCTGGCGTAGCCGATCAACTTCCCTGAAATATTTCCGCTGACTCCAGCAACTGAGGGAAAATAATTCCCTCCTCTTTTCCTCTCTGCGCCTCTGCGTTCTGCTGGCCTGAGAATGCGTTAAAATTCGTGTCTATTCGTGCCTTTTTTCGTGTCCATTCGTGATCCTTCGCTTCTGCTCTTTCCCTCCTCTCCGCGTCCTCTGTGCTCTCTGCGGTAAAACCATTTCGTGGTTCGCCTATTCCGCTTGAGCGCCGCCCGCCCGCGCCTTAGCCTTATCCGTTTCGCCTCATCGCATGTTCGCGAACCCGCCACTCGATTGCCTGCGCGCCGCCGTCGTCCTGTACGTCCTCGGCTTCGCCTACGCCCTGCTCGCCACCCTCCTTGGCCGCGAGCACAACCGCCCCGTCTTCTTCGGCCTCATCATCGCGGGCTTCGCCGCCCAAAGCGCCGGCCTCTACCTGCGCGGCGTGCAGACCCACTACTTCCCCGTCACCAACACCTTCGAGCTCCTCCAGGCCCTCACCTGGGTCACTGTCTTCCTGCAACTCATCCTGCGCGCCACCCTCGGCCTGCGCCTGCTCGGACTCTTCGCCTCCGGCCTCGCCGCGGTGCTCAGCCTCGCCTCGCTCCTGCTGCCCGGCGCGGACCTCCCGCCCATGGTCGTGGCGGGCGGCGACGGCAACCCGTGGATCGGCTTCCACGTTGCCCTCGCCCTCTTTAGCTACGGCGTGTTCGGCCTGCTCGCGGTCACCGCGCTCATGTACCTCCTCCAGCGCCACGGCCTGGAGCAAAAACGCTTCGGCGGCATCTTCCGCCTCCTGCCCTCCCTCGCCGAGCTCGACGCCCTCAACCGCCAGCTTCTCCTCATCGGCGTCTGGGCGCTTACCTTCGCGGTCGCTATCGGCGTGCTCGACTGGTTCCGCCAGCCCGGCGGCGTCAGCGCGGTCAAGCTCACCGTCGTCGCAGCGGTCTGGGCGGGCTACCTGATGGTCGGCTGGCTGCGCGCGCGCCACCGCCTCGTCGCCGGGGCGTATGCCTGGGCGTGCCTCCTCCTCTTCGCCTTCGCCATGTTCTCGCTCTGGCCAGTTTCACAAAGCCTGCCCAGTCCGGCGCCCGTCGGCTCTTTTCCCAAAACGCTTACGCATTCCTGATGCCGACTCTTCCATTTTCCATTTTTCATCTTCCATCAATTTAGATGCCCGCCCCCGACCTCTTCCTCCTCGGCAGCACGCACCGCACGGCACCCCTCGCGGTGCGCGAGCGCCTCGCCGTGCCCGCCGCGCGGCTGGATAACGTCTATGACCTCCTGCGCGGCCCCGGCGGCCTGGGTCTCGCGGAATGCCTCGTCCTCAACACCTGCAACCGCGTTGAACTTTACGGTGTGACCGACGACATCGCCTCCCTCCGCGCCCAGCTCATCGAACGGCTCAGCCGCTTCCACCTCCTCGACCCCGCCGAGCTCGACCGCTTCAGCCTCTGGAAGGAACACGAAGCCGTCGTCACCCACGTCTTCGACGTCGCCGCCGGCCTCGATTCCCAGATGGTCGGCGAGACGGAAATCTTCGGCCAGATCAAGGACTCCTATTCCGACGCCGCCCGCCGCGGCGCGTCCGGCCCCGTCCTCAACCGCATCTTCCAAAAAAGTTTCCAGGCCGCCAAGTGGGCGCGCACCCACACCGCCATCGGGCGCGGGGCGGTCAGCGTCGGCTCCGTCGCCGCCGAGCTGGCCACGCGCATCTTTGGCGACCCCGCGCAAAGCCACCTCCTCCTCCTCGGCGCGGGCGAAGTCGGCCAAAGCGCCCTCCAGGCCCTCCGCAGCCGCGGCGCGCAGGCGGTCACCGTCGCCAGCCGCACGCTCGCGCACGCGCAGGAACTCGCGGGCCCGCACGAAGGCGCCGCCGTCGAGCTCGCCCGCGTCCCCGCCCTGCTCGCCACCGCCGACATCGTCCTCTGCGCCCTCACGGTCGAGACGCCCCTCCTCACCCGCGAGCAACTGGCCACCGCCGCCCACGCCCGCGCTGGCCGCCCGCTCTTCGTCATCGACCTCGCCGTCCCGCGCAACGTCGCGCCCGACGCCGCCGGCCTGGATAATGTTTACCTCTACAACCTCGACGACCTCGCCGCCATCGCCAACGAAAACCTCTCCGCCCGCCTCGCCGCCGTCGAACTGGCCCGCACCACCCTCGCCGAAAAAGCGCGGCTCGTGTGGGCGGCCTTAAGCGGGAGATAAGCCTAACTCACGGATACGGAATCTCCAAGTCCTTGCATTTTTTTCCCGCCAGTAGATCGCGGACTTCCGTATGACGCGGCACCGCCGAACGTTTATTTTTGGCCGGATTACCCCACCATGAATGATTTCCGCCTTCGCGGATTAACTGACATCCGTGAGCGTGCAGATGCCTCAGCAACTCGCGCCGCTTCATGGCACCAAGGCGACTTCCTCATAGTCTGCCACTGCGGCGTGGCGTGCCTCGGCCCGGTTCATCTCCAACGCCTCCCGTAAAATAATCGCCAGCGATTTCAATAATCG
>Ga0206873_1104_pt1 | contig 28015 bp, 31 predicted proteins | sample Alteio_BWOrgCont_11_FD_152631 | JGI IMG/M metagenome (GOLD analysis project Ga0206873, IMG submission 152631) | Enriched cells from forest soil in Barre Woods Harvard Forest LTER site, Petersham, Massachusetts, United States -... | ecosystem: Environmental > Terrestrial > Soil > Temperate forest >...
TGGCGATGTGAGTGTACAAGGGTTGATTGTCATACACTATCTGAGTAGTTCTTTGGCAGTAGAATTTTTAAGAATGGATAGCTTTTTCCATTAGAAACATTTATAGTAAGATTTATTTCATAGTTCTCTGGTAATTTATGTGAATGTAAATAATAAATAAGTGATTTATGTAACCGGAATATTTCTCCATCTGGTATGTACTGACATTGGACATACATATCATGTCCGCATGAACTTTCAGTATTAAATCCTTCATTTCTGAGAAATTTTACCAAATTTCGCACTGGCTCTTCAATAGTATTAGCATACCAATTCTCATCAATTATTTCAGGTATTAGAGTTTCCTGCGAGAAATGCTTTTTAATTTCATCCCGAATTGTTTTACGTAATATGTCATGCTTATTAGATTGCATAAATTTAGTTGAAGGTAAACCAACTCTCTGTAAATAGCTGGTCAAAAATAAATCATGGTATTTTTAATTTATTTCCCGTCAATGCTTAAACAAGCTAAAGAGACCTAAATTAGACAAAGCTTATTAAGGAATAAGCAAAAGTTGTTAAAATTGTAGATTACTCCAATACGATTTTCCTTATGTCAATAAGTGCGCCATTTGGATTGTATATTTGAACAAAATAAACGCCATCTCCGCCAAATGCACTAAGGTTTACAGTATATATTTGGGTGGCAATTGTTTGCTGATATATAACTTGACTCAAAGTGTTCAGTATTTTAATTTCGTATCCAGTATTTATGCCAGTAGTGCCAGCGTTTATTGTTATTGAGGTATTGGTAGGATTGGGATAAATTTTAATGGTATTATTATAGGTAACTGGATTAAACCCGGTAAGATTTGCATTAATTACCAATGTATCAGTTACGGTTATGTTCGTATAACAGAGACTTTCGTTATAAAGCGCGCTTACATCTGCTGAATCTAAAGCGACATTATAAATTCTTATATCACCCAAAGACCCTGTAAATACAGAATGCCCCCAAAGAGCATGGTGTGCTCCAATTAGTGTTGGAAGTGTATTATTTATCGGGGCTGTGGCAGAACCAGCAACAGTTGTAAAAGTAGAAACAAGGGAATCATCAATGTAAACCTTAAATTCACTTGGAGTTATTGCTCCAGCAGTACCGTTAAAAACACCTACAACATTATGCCAATTATTATCTGTATAAGTTTTGTTTGTCCATTTTCCAATAGCTATTGCATTACCATCAGCCCTGCAAATAACTCTACCTGCATTTGTGCCGTCATCAGCTGTGTCCCCAATATCTAAAGTGAGGCAGGTTGCAAGATTATCGCCTGCAACGATTGCTCCGCCGTTGGTCGTTTTAAACCATGCTGATATGCTCCATACTGAAATGTTTGTTTGTACCAAATTTAATATGATTGTGTCATCTTTCCCGTTAAAATAATAAGCGCTGTTTGCATTGCCGAATCTATCAGTTGTTAAAGTGGCTCCTTTTACAATTCCATTGTGTCCATTTCCCGATGCATCATTTGCATTACCATTGAACGGAAACCATGCTATAAGCCCATTTATTGGGATTTGTGCAATAGTGTTTAGGCTAAAAGCCACAGCTAATAAGAGAATAAGTTTTTTCATGATGTGAAAGTTTAAAGATTATTATTTGATCAATTATTTAGAGTGCAAATATATAAATTTACTACTACTTAGTAGTAATTAATTAATGGTAATAAAAGAAGGGCTTTATTCCGTCTTTTGACCCATGAAAAAGAAAACTTCAAAGAAACCCAATACGGATGTTAAGAAACTTGCCAAGCGTATTAAATCCTTGCGCATCCAAAAAGGATACACTAATTATGAATATTTCGCCTATGATAATGAATTGCCACGTGCCCAGTATGGAAGATATGAAAAGGGCGAAGATTTACGATTTACCAGCCTTGCCAAAATTGCCCGTGCCTTTGGAATGTCTTTAAAAGAGTTCTTTTCAGAAGGGTTTGATTAAAAAGACGGCGTAGATTGAATATTATTAACTCGCTTGTTCCTTCGGAATATATTGCCTATCTTTGCTTTGTAATGAATTCAATATGAGGCGTATATATCTCAATGCGGATAAATCAATATTTTATATTTCCAATTTTAGTTGGGATACATTTTCAAAGTATCTATCTTCTGACAAAGAAATCCTTTTAAACCTCCTTGTTTTAATTAAAGAAAAGGAAGGAATGGTATACGGTCCGGTGCTTCATAAAGCAAGTAACCGATATGATAAACCATTTGAAGACCTATATCTGCCGACTAACTGGTCGGCATTAGATAGAATAATTAATGCTACAAATTATCTGTTGTACGAATATGATTTTAATATTAATCCAAATTTTAATATCACTTCCGTTACCCTATCTGAAATAATGTTAAGAACCAACGGCAATAAGAATGTACCCGAAGAAATTATGGATGTATTTGGAAATAACGGTCTACTATATGATTTAGTAAAATTGGCAGAGAATAATATAGATAAAATGCTGTACCTAGATGATGTAAATCAAGTCGAGCGAATAAGCAACAGAAACATAAATATAGATAAGTTTTTATGGTCTGCAACACCTTCCCGGAGTTAAATAGTTTGGAAAAATTAAAAAATGGGAATAATGAAAATATTTTGAAATTTTTCGTGAATTATATTTTTAATTTCTATTTAAAGATACAATGGTTCCATTTATAAAAAATATTTTATATAAAGCTATTTCATTTTTTTCTTTTATATTTGTCAAAAAGGAAATCATGGAGACAAATATCCAAAGAGAGGAATATATACTCTTTAAATGGAGAGCATCTCATTTTAAGGAATTCGAATACTATAGTAAAGTCCCTGTAGAAAATATAAAGAACTATACAGGCCCACTTTATCAATCCCAGCATGTTCAATTTCAAATTGAAGGGCCTATACCCAATGCTATCCATCCTTTGATAAAGAGTAATATAATTACTATTTTTAATGTAAATTCTCATTTAATTTATATTGATGGTAATATTCTATATGTTTATGATCCTGATAGCCCTGTGGCCTATTTGGAACAATTAAATATTACGCATTTCAGAATTGGAAATGGTGGATGGCAACCAATAACAAATGTTAACTTAAGTGTTGCCCCTAGATGTATTGTTTCTACTACTCCAATTAAAGCGATTACAGCTATTAGTAATAGAAATCCTTGGGTCCAGCAAATCGACAATGAGGTAATTACTGATAAGAATTTATCTGAGAAACCGTTTAATGACCTACTAAAAATGATTGAAGTGAAGGATTTTTCTCTAATGTTTCCATAATTTTTTCAGACAAAATATAAGATTTACCTCAATCCCTTTAATAATTCTTCTAGGGAAACTCCCAAACCTCCTGCAATTTCCCGTAACGTATAAATACTTGGATTTACTTTTCCACCCTCTATACGTTGGATAACCGGGCGTAGTTTTCCAATGGATTTAGCCAAGTCCTCCTGGGTAATATTCTTTTCTCTTCTTACCTCCTGAATCTTCAATCCAATTTTCTTTTTTATTGTTGCCTCGTTCATTTGCCTATGGTAAATCTTTAACTATTGTGGCTATGTCCGTATCCAAACCTTCAGCAATCTCACATAAATAGTACAAAGAGCAATTTATCTCACCTTTTTCAAGTCTTAATATCGAGCGTGAATTCTTGTTTGTAAGCCTACCTAACTCAACCATTGGCATTTTTTTCTGTTTCCTCATTTCACGGATTCTACTACCAAGTTTCTTGAGAAATTTTTCTTTCATAAGGCTGTAAATATAATAAATACAACAATAAGAACGATTTTTTATTTAATTCTAATTCTACTTTAAGTTACATAAAATATACTATTTCGATGAATAAATGAAACTTTTTCGTCTATTCAACGTTTAACACTAAAAATTCAAGATACAAAGTTAAAAATAGCAAATTATGGATAGATACAAGCAAAACATAGAAACAGGTATTAAGGAAGCTCTAAAACAGTTTCCTGATGCAGAGGCAGTATTTAACAAGGTATTTAAAACGATGAAGCAAAAAGCCAATGGAAGATGCAAGTGCGGTTTACCGATAGATAACTATTATACACGCATCCCTAATCAGTTCAAATTTCAATGCCGTGGTTGCAGGCGAGTAATAAGCCCGTTATCAGTAACACCATTACGAAGATCCCATAAGGATATTGTGGAAACAATTGATATTGCCTGCAGGAGCTATGTAAGGCGGAAAATATTACCGCCGACAGAGATTGCTGCTCTGTATAACTATAAATACAAAACAGCCAAAACAAAAAATACCCGGATTGCAGAATGGATGAGAATGGCAATCGGAAATGCTGGACAAGATGAAGAAAGCCTTTCTATAAATAATAAGGTATGCCGGAAATTCTCCGGTAGCTTTTCAGATCTGAATTCAGCCGTTTCAGGTCTGTTTGGGGCGCTCCCCTCATTAACAGAGGCGATGAAAGATAAAGTATAAAAAATCAATAAAAAAACAAAAATGAAAACAAACAATAAATATTCAACCGGATTAGAACAATTTGAAAATGCAGTTGAACAAATAATTAACGCGGGGAACTGTAGTGATTTTCCTGTGCCGGAATTCGTAAAGTTTACGAGAGAAGACGACACTGCTATCAGCATAAAACCACGTCTTCTTGGCAATTGGCTTGAGTCGGTTGACGAAAGCAATGGGGTTTATTTCCTTGATTTCTCAACTTTTGAGACATATGAACTGTATTATAGTGGTCCCGCAAGTGAAAAGCTATTGGAGATGAACATGTCTCATGTTAGAAATAAGTATGAAGACCCAAAAAAACAATTTCTGGATAACTTGATATTTGATTTGACACTGTTCAATACAGATGAACCCATTGTAGTTTGGGGAAAACCTCTCTTCGAAGACGCATTGAAACAAGTGTCTGAACTCTATTATGAATATTCAGACGAGGTAGACTGCATCTTGGAACGGCTGGTGGATATGGAGCAGGTTTTCACAGAACAATTGTTTTTAGATTCAAAATTTCGTGGCAATACAGTTAAAACTGTGCATTCAGGCTTCTTCCCCAGTTATAGAGGTAAAATTGAGTCTATTTCTATCGCCATGTATGATATCTATGAGGCACTTGAAAGTATCTATTTCGAACTTCCCATACAATTGGCAGAACTGACAGGAATACATATTGCCGCATAATGGCCATGCAATATCCGGTTAAAGGTAGCAAGTAATAGTTTGTAACAATTAAATTTTAAAACAATGACAAAAGAAGTACAAAAAATAGAGTGCCCTAAATGTGGAACGGAGATAAACGTCAATAATTTGGTGTACCACCAGATGCATGAGCAGGTTCAAAAAGAGTTCCAAACTAAATTATCTGACCTTGAAAAACAGAAAGACAAGATTTCTGAAGCAGTAGAAGAAGGTGTAAAGAAGCAGTTGACATCAGAGAAATCCAAGCTGGAGAAGAAAATTAAAGCACAGATTACCGAAGAAACTTCAGCCGAGATCCAGTCATATCAGGAACAACTAAAGGAAAAAACTTCGGAAATAAAAGGATTGAATAAGCTCAAGTCCGAATTGTCGCAGGTAAAAAGGGAAAAGGATGAATTGAAAGAAAAGATAGAAGCGGAAGCGGAGGAAAAGCTGAATTCGCGCATATCTGAGGAAAAAACAAAAATCCGTAACCAAGTGGAAAAGGAAACAGAACTGAAGTTTGCCGAAAAGGATAGTGTTATAGAGAAGTTAAAGGAACAGACAAAAGATATGCAACGTAAGCTGGAACAAGGCTCAATGCAAGTACAAGGCGAGGTGCAGGAAACTGCCATGGAAGACTATTTGAGAGAATGTTTTCCTTTGGACACAATAAATGAAGTGAAAAAAGGCGCTCGCGGTGCCGACTCCCTGCAAATTGTAAATACAAGAACAAGGCAAAACTGTGGATCAATTTATTATGAAAGTAAGCGCACCCAAAGTTTTTCTCCGGCTTGGATTGAAAAGTTCAAAGAAGACATGCGGTCAAAAAATGCCACGATAGGTGCAATTGTTACGGATGCGTTGCCGAAGGACATGAAACGTTTTGGACAGAAAGACGGCATTTGGATTTGCACATACCATGATTTTAAAGGACTGTGTTATGCTCTTAGGGAAACGGTCATTCTTTATAGCAATGCCATAGCTACCCAGGAAAATAAAGAGAGTAAGATGGAACTTTTATATGATTTCCTAACGTCCAATGAGTTCAAAATGCAGATTGAAGCAATTGTGGAAGGATTTTCCCAATTGGACTCCGATTTGGCAAGTGAACGCCGCTCCATGGAAATGATCTGGAAAAAGAGAGAGAAACAAATTCAAAAAGTATTAAAGAATACAATCCATTTTTACGGACATATAAAGGCTATCGCGGGTAATGCTGTTGGGAATATCAGGCAGTTAGAATTACCTGCGTCAGAAATTCGTGAAATAACACAAGGAAATGAATAACAGTATTTTATGGAGATCGGTTAATAAATAAGCATTGATAAATAACAAATTCAAACTCAAAAGAACATGATTAAATTTTATATATCTATTGATTATACTGCAGACCCGGAGTCCATATGGAGAACAAAGCAAGCGGAAGGAGGGACTAAAACAAAATTCCTTTGCTTCTGTATGCAAGCTACTGGCGTATGGCGGCTTTTCGATAAGGAAGCAATTAAGGAATTTTTGTATCGGTTAGCAGTAATTTTTAAAACATTTGATATCCTGCCGAAGTTTTTCACGGATGATACTTTGATCGCTTTTGAACATGAAGGGAAAAATGTAGAATTAGACCTCCGGGATGTTATAGAACATTTTGGAATGGAAATCTCAGACTCTACCTCTAATTTTATAGAAAGAACTGTATGGCTTGAAAATATAGGAGTATTATGGGAACACGCTTGTATTGGGGCTCTTTGGGCAGGCGTGCCGTTGATTGATAAAAAACTTGTTGGTGTAAATAAATATAAAATCGGGTCGAATAAACCAAAGTTCAACGATGAAATTGGTAAGCATGCTGAATTGCTAGCTACCGAAGCGATTAAATCAATTGGAGAAGAACCGTTTGCTGCGTTATTTAAGCGCACTTCTAAAAGGAAGCAGGAGTTATATCAAAAAAGACAGGCGCTTAAAATAAAGCCGAAGCATGTCTTTAATTATTCTTCCATTCCATTAAGTGTAAAGAAGCGTTTTTTTAGATTGACGTTTGGCGCCCCGGTTTCGAGATATCCAAAGGACTTCGCTGAAGAAGCAGATGATAAAAATAGCAATCTTGGTTTACTGATTCATCTAGCATGGTTATGGGAAAACGGGTATGTAAAGGTTCATCAAATAACCATTGAAAATCGTGTTTCGCATTTTGCCGAGGTAGATGAGAGAATAATGGATTTTGATTACGACAAGTATGACGGGCTTAATAGAAGTTGTGGCGGTATCGGTGTTAATTTATATGACACATACTATGAATATGGGTTGGATAAACTTGCATACCTGTTGAAAGAAAAGGATTAGCAGAGATATAACTATCAAATGGTCAATAATGACAAATTTTGTAAAGAAGAATATTATTAAATAAAGAAATCATGAAAAACTTCGGCAATTCAAAGAATGAAAAAACCGATCTAACAATAGAAGAATTGAGAGGTATTCCCGGATATGAAAATATAGCGGAACAAGATGCCATTCGTATACTTTATAGCATAAAAGAACTGAGTGTAATAATTTTTTTTACAGCCCGCAAAAATAATTTGGAACGCAAGTAATAGTAAGGATTACAAGTTTAAAATATTTTCTAAAAAAGGCTTAAAAATGGAGTTTTTCATTTTAGATTTTTTTTATAGTGTTTATAATTTGAGCGGTTAAGTCCGGAAATAAAACGGATGCCATAAAATAAAACAAAACATGTCAAACAAATCAAATCAAAATGAACAGTCTCAGGGACTGATTAAATTCTTGGAAAAAAAGAAAGCAAAACCTCTCAAAGGCAAAAAATATGAGGATGATAAAACTTATGCGCTCATTTATCCGCGTGTTTCCGGGATAGAGCAGACAAACGGTTACAGCCTGGAAAATCAAAAGAAAGCATGTGAAGACTATGCCAAAAGCCAAAACTATGAAATACTTGCTTATTTCGGCTGTACGAACGAATCGGCAAAAACCGATGATAGAGTTGCATTTAAAGAAATGCTGGAGTTTGCAAGAGCAAGTAAAAAGAAAATAATAATTATTACCTATGTGATTGACCGATTTTCACGCACTGGCCAAGGAGCCATAGAAATCGTAAATCAGCTTTTCAAAGAAGGTATTTATCTACAATCCGCTTCCAATCCAAAGCCACCGGGAACCATATTGGGATTAATGCAGACAGAAAAAGAGTTGCTGGAGGCAAAGCATGAGAACCAGAAGCGATATATGCTATGTTATGGAGGAATTGTGTCCAAACTTCTGGATGGCGGTTGGACAGGTAAAGTGCCTTTCGGTTATTACCGGGAATATCCACAAGGTGCGCGCAAAAGAGAAATTTATGTAGATAAACAAAAAGCAGAAACCGTAAAAAGCATATTCGAATGGTATGCTTACGAAAAACTGACCTATTCACAAATCTCACTACGCTTACAAACACAAGGCATACGATTTTCAATACAGGCTATAGCATCTATGTTGAAAAATCCATTCTATGTTGGGTTGATTTCGCATGGTTTAATAAAAGGAAAGGTAGTTAAAGCCAAACATCAAGCCATTATATCAGAAGAATTATTCGGGATTGTGGTTGGGTTTTTAGACAAAAACCATAAAGGTTTTACACATAAATCGGAAAACATTACCGTTCCGCTGAAAGGATTTTGCACATGTGGAACATGTGGCTACGGTCTTACGGGATATGACGTAGAAAAAGACGGAAAAGTATATAGCTATTACAAATGCCAGAAAAATTGCCAGGGCATAACAATAAGCGCAAAAACACTGCATGAAATGTTTTTGGAAAAACTAAAGGCTTACGAAATCAATCCTATATTCAGTCAATTAATAAAAAAACAGGTAGTCGCTACCTTTTTGCAATTATCTGATAAAGAATTTGAGAACGATAAAGTTCTCAGAACCCAGCTGACTGAAGAAAGAAAGAAACTGGATAATCTTCAGGAAAATTTGGGACAAGGAAAAGTTCCAATGGATATTTATCAAAAATTTGAACCCGCTTATAGACAGAAAATAACAGAGCTTGAAGAGGAATTGGCAAAAACCTCCCATGACAGTTCTAACTTGGAAAATCAGGTTAAAACGGCTATTGATACAGCCTCCAATCTGTTGAATTTCTGGAAGTTGTCGGATTATCGCTGGAAAAGACAGTTGCAGAGCCTGGTTTTTCCGGCAGGGATTCAATATTTTAAGCAAAACAATACTGTTCTAACGCCTGAAATAAACCCCATTTTTTCAGAAATGGAGCGGATTTCAATAGGGCTGGAAAAGGGAGGAAATGTTGAAAATTCAAGTTCTTTATGGGAAACCTTCACGAAATCTAACTTTTTATGGAAAGGATTACGTCAAATAGTTGCGTTTGCCGAAGGGTTAAAAGATGTATCCCCAGATATATGGAAACCATTCAAATACATCCAAATTAATCCGTTAACCGGGGTCACAGAATCGGTCGAATACACCTATATTTCTAGTAGCACAGGAGTTACTCAGAACACTTTATTATTGCCTTTTACTGGAGCCACCACGTCATCCGTGGTAAGTACAGATATTTTATTTTCAGGTGATACGAGGACATTTTTAAGCCGAGGGGGTAACCATGATAGTTATTTTAAATAACATCATTTTACTTTTTTTTATGGATACTTATATTTTAGAAATACAAGCAAAGACCCATGAAAAAAGTAACCCTCTTAAGCATTGAAAAATGTAGAAAAATACTTGAAGAAACTGGTAACAAGTATATGGATGATGAAATATTGAAAATACGAAAACTCCTTTATAAAGTATGTGAGTTGGAATATCAATTATTCACTGATTTAAAGAAAAGACAAAATGGTTAATGCAATCCTTTACGCAAGAGTATCAACTGACGAGCAAGCCGCCAAAGGCGAAAGTATTCACTATCAAAAAGAAAGATTGGAGCAATACTGTGCCTTAATGGAGTATAATGCGGTAAAATATGTTGCAGAGGATTATTCAGCAAAGAGTTTTGATAATCGACCTGAATTCAATAAGCTGCTCAACTTTATTAAAACGAATAAGGGGGTTGTACAGAAACTGTTGATAGTAAGATGGGATAGATTTAGCAGGAATGCTCCTGAAGCCTATAACATGATAGCAAAGCTGGCAAAAATGGGCGTGGAAGTAAATGCCATTGAGCAACCACTTGATTTATCCATTCCCGAGAATAAAATGATGCTCGCCTTTTATCTTGCTGCTCCTGAAGTGGAAAATGATAGGAGATCTATAAATACGATAAATGGGATGCGAAGAAATAGGAAACAGGGCAGGTGGTTAGGAGTTGCGCCAATTGGATATAAAAATGCCCGCGACGGACAAAATAAACCCATATTAGTGAAATCGGAACAAGCGCCGTTAGTACAAAAAGCATTTGAATTGTATGCAACGGGCAACTATCAGATTGAAGATGTACGCAAACTATTAAAAAAGGAAGGGCTTGAATTAGGCAAGGGTCAATTTTATCGTCTAATGCGTAATTCGGTATACTGCGGCTTGGTAGAAGTAAAAGCCTTTCGCAATGAACCCGAAGAGTTTGTACATGGCATACATGAACCAATAATAAGCGAAGAATTATTTTATGATGTCCAACAGGTAATTTCAGGCAAAAGAAGTTTAAGGCTAAATATACCAAAGCAAAAGAGGATTTCCCTTTACGAGGATATTTAATATGTAATGCCTGTGGAGGTAATTTAACCGCTAGTAGTTCGCGGGGTCGGGGAGGAAAATATTATTATTATCATTGTCAGGCAGGATGTAAAGAGCGAATTCCCAAGGATATAATCCATAGCTCTTTTGATCGGTGGCTTGCTAAGTTATCAATGAAACCAGACAGCGCTCGGCTATATTTAGCTATAATGGAAGATTTATTTAAGGCAAATGAAGTTGACAGAAAGGCAGAAATCCTGCTACTGAGTAACGAAATCAATAAAAAGTCCCAAATGCTTGATAAATCAACTATGAAGTACGTAAATGACGAATTGGAGAAAGACGATTACAAAAGAATTAAAGAAAGCCTCCAAAATGAAATGGCAAATCTCAGAGCAAGAATACCTGAATTAAAAGAAATGGAAAGTGGATTTATTGAGTGTATGACGTATGGAGTTAGTTTTCTCAGTAAATTACCGTATTACTATAGTAATTCAACATTGGAGAACAAACAGAAGTTGTTAAGTTCAGTCTTCCCTGAAAAATTGATTTTTAGCGATAATACTTATCGAACCGCTGAACCGAACGAAATTGTAGACCTGCTTTCTAATGTTGATGAGGCTTTCAAGGATAGCAAGAATTTCAGTGTCACTCAAAATCATGACCAGTTTCGGTATGTGCCCCCGGCGAGAATCGAACTCACATCAAAAGTTTAGGAAACTTCTATTCTATCCATTGAACTACGGCGGCAGTTTTTCACTTTACTATTGACCCATTTTCACTTTTTAAATCTGTTGGAGAAACAAATATAAGTTCACCATCTGCATTTTCGGCCATTAATATCATTCCTTGCGATTCTATACCTTTTAATTTTCTTGGAGCAAGATTTACCAACAGGCAAACCTGCTTGCCAATAATGGCTTCCGGTGAGTGATATTTTGCAATGCCGGAAACTACAGTCCTTACATCAATCCCGGTATTTACAGTGAGTTTTAAAAGCTTATCTGCTCCCTGCACTTTTTCGGCTGCAACAATGGTTGCCACCCTAATATCCATTTTTTCAAAATCATCGAATGGTATGGTTGGTTTTTGCGGACGAACATTTGGGTTCGTTCCTGCAGTATCATTGTTTTGTTGTAATTTGTCCACTTGTTTCTGTATCTTATCGTCTTCTATTTTTTCGAACAGCATAAGAGCTTCTCCTAACCGATGTCCTTCTTGCAGCATATTAGATTTGCCGGCTGCATCCCAGTTTAAAGGCGCAATATTAAGTAAATTACAAAGTTTATCTGCCGTAAAGGGCATAAAGGGCCTCATCAGTGCAGAAAGGTTGGCGCATATTTGCAAAGAAAAATTCAATACTGTTTGTACTCGTTTGGAGTTGGTTGTAAAAATTTTCCAGGGCTCATTATCGGCAAGATATTTATTTCCCATGCGGGCAAGGTTCATCAGTTCGGCAAGCCCTTCCCTAAAGTGGAATGTTTCTATTGAATCTGCTATTTTTTTAGGGAATTTTCCTAATTCTTCCATCAACAGCAAATCGCTTTTTTCATATTCCAGAGCAGGGGGAACTTTTCCGTCAAAATATTTTTGGGTGAGCACGATTGTACGGTGAACAAAGTTACCAAGTATAGCCACCAATTCGCTGTTATTCCTTGTCTGGAAATCTTTCCAGGTAAAATCATTATCTTTTGTTTCCGGGGCATTGGCGCAAAGCACATAGCGCAACACATCTTGCTTGCCGGGAAATTCTTTCAAATATTCATCAACCCATACAGCCCAATTGCGGGATGTAGAAATTTTCTCTCCTTCCAGGTTCAGAAATTCATTAGCGGGAACATTATCGGGGAGGATATATTCTCCATCGCACATCAGCATGGCGGGGAATATGATACAATGAAATACAATATTGTCTTTTCCTATAAAATGAATGAGGCGTGTGTCTTTATCTTTCCAATATTTTTCCCAGTCTTTAGTAAGTTCCTTGGTGGCGGAAATATACCCTATGGGTGCATCAAACCACACATAAAGCACCTTGTTTTCAGCTCCTTTTACAGGCACTTTTATGCCCCAGTCCAGGTCGCGTGTCATGGCCCTTGGCTGGAGACCTTGATTCAACCATGATTTGCATTGACCAAAAACATTGGGTTTCCACTCGCTGTGCGAATCAATATATTTTTCAATTTCAGGTTGAAGTTTGTCCAGCGGGAGGAACCAGTTTTTGGTTTCTTTCAATATGGGCTTTTCGCCACTAAGGGCAGAAACAGGATTTTTTAAATCCAGTGGACTAAGTGATGTCCCGCAACGTTCGCACTGGTCGCCGTAAGCATTAGGATTGCCACAATTGGGACAGGTTCCGGTAATGTACCTGTCTGCCAGGAATTGCCCCACCTTTTCATCATAATACTGTTCTGTTACTGACTCAGTGAATATTCCTTTATTATAAAGTTTCAGGAAGAAATCAGAGGCCGTTTTATGGTGAACCTCTGAAGTAGTGCGTGAGTATATGGAAAAAGCAATTCCAAACTCCTCAAAAGTGCGTTTCATGAGGGAATGATACTTATCTACTATTTCCTGGGGGGAACAGTTTTCCTTACGAGCCCTGATAGTAATAGGAACCCCATGCTCATCGGAACCACAAATAAAAACCACATCCCTGCCGCGTGAACGGAGGTAGCGCACATAAATATCTGCCGGAAGATAACAACCTGCAATATGACCAATATGGAGTCCTCCATTGGCATAAGGCAATGCGGCAGTAACGGTATATCGTTTGAATGATTTCATGAATGGGGGGACGAAGATAATGCGAAAACGCTTATAAAGGGGAAAGTTTATAAAGGGAAAAGAGGAAAGTTTGAGAATGAGAGTGGGTAAGAAGGAACTCATATTTCTACTCCCCGTCTCTCGTATACTTCACACTGCTTCTTGTAACGCTCGCTTCAAAGAAAAACCCACTTACGTGGGTTGGTTTCATTTTGCGGAGAGAGAGGGATTCGAACCCCCGGAACCCGTAAAGGTTCAACGGTTTTCAAGACCGCCGCATTAGACCGCTCTGCCATCTCTCCGTAAGAAGTTAAAAGTAGAAAGTTTATAAAGATACAATTACAAACTTTTTACTTTATGAACTTTATAACCTTCGCCTCAATTACCAGATAGCTGCTCTTACAGCACTATCTCTATACATTCCGTCGCCAGGTTTAATATTAAAAGCCGCATAAAACTGTGGCAGATCCGACAAAGGACCATCTGCCCTGAACATGCCCGGAGAATGTGGGTTATTTTGTATTTGTTGTCTTGCAAAAGCAGGGCGCAGTTCCGTTCTCCATATTTGTGCAAATGCAATAAAAAACCGCTGGTCAGCTGTAAATCCGTCTTTTATGGGTTCAGGATGTTTCTTCATTTCTCTTTGCAAAGCATAGTAGGCAATGGTGAGACCGCCTAAATCTGCGGTGTTCTCTCCCAAGGTAAGATGCCCGTTTACGTGCAGGGAATCTAATTCATACCCGTTGAACTGGTTAATAAGAACCTGCAGGCGGTTAAAATAATTAGTAGAATCTTTGTTCGTCCACCATTTAACCATATTGCCTTCCGCATCATATTGCGAGCCTTCGTCATCAAATCCATGAGTCATTTCATGTCCTATAACAGCGCCCATTCCGCCATAGTTCATGGCAACGTCCCTGTTAGCATCAAAGAACGGAGGTTGCATTATAGCAGCCGGGAAAACAATCTCGTTCATGGTCGGTTCATAATAGGCATTCACTGTTTGAGGAGACATTCCCCATTCGCTCCTGTCGACCGGTTTACCATATTTATGCATCTCATAATTGAATTCAAATTCCTCTATCCGTATAGAGTTGAGAACCCAAGCGTCTCTTTTTATCTGGAGTGAAGAATAATCTCTCCATTTATCGGGATAGCAAAGTTTAAGAGTAATCTTGTCTAATTTGGCAAGGGCTTTTCTCTTGGTGGCAGAATCCATCCATGCTGCTGCTTCAATTCTTTGTTTGTAAGCTTCAATCATATTATGAACCATCTCATACACCTTCTTTTTAGCTTCAGGGCTGAAATAATGCTTGACATACAATTGACCCACCAGTTCGCCCAAAGCGCCGCTTGTAGCGTCACTCATACGTTTCCACCGGGGTTTCATCTCCTGTTGTCCCGTAAAGGTTTTTCCCCAGAAGTTAAAATTGATGTTGGTGATGGAATCTCCCAACATGGTTGCTTTACTGGTAAGCAAATGGAATTTTAAATATGTTTTCCAGTCATCTAATGAAACTGTTTTTATAAGTGTATCTAACTTGGTCATGTAAACAGGTTCACGCACTAATACTGTATCAACTCCTTTCAAGCCGAAAGTGTCATAGCAAATCTTCCAGTCAATATTGGGAGTCATTTGCGCCAATTGTTGCATGGGCATTTTATTATACCTGGCATGTACATTTCTTCTTTCTTCCGGACTTTTAGAAGCTTTTGCCATTTCAGTTTCAATACTCATTACGGTATGTATGTCTTTGTTGGCTGTAGCTTCGTCTTCATTTCCTTGTGAACCGCTGTGAGCGGGCAGCTGCATGAACATCTGTTTGCCATAACCCAGAAATGCCTCTCTCATCTTTTGCATCCGGGGGTTATCTGCAAGATAGTAGTCCTTGTTAGGCAAGGACATACCTCCTTGTCCAAATTCGCATATTTCTTTATCGCTGATTTTATCGTCGGGAGAAATACCAAATCCATACATAATGTTTGGCCCCATCTTTTTGAGATGAGCCACTTCGCTCCATAAAGACGGGATGTCGTTGATGGCATCAATCTTTTTAAACTCATCGAGCAATGGGGCAATACCGGCTTTGTTCATTCCATTGGAGTCCATGGCGGTAGCATAATAATCTCCTACCTTTTGTTCTATACTGCCTGTAGGTGCTTGTTGGCTTTCTGCTGTTTGTAAGAGCGTTTGCAAGCGGTAGGTAACAGAGTCTCTTAGAATATAAAAACTACCCCAGGCTCCTTCGGTAGAAGGGATAGGATTATTTTTAAACCACGTTCCGTTTACATATTGGTAAAAATCATTAGTGGGACTAATGGTAGTATCAAAATTTTTTGTGTTAATATTTGCCGGAAGATTATCGGGATGGGTACATGATGTACTCATTACCGCTACACCCAGTACAAAACTGGCAGCTGAGAGATGAAAAACTATTTTTCTCATGATGTTAAATCGATAATTTAAAACTAATGGGGATGCCAAAGATAAAAAAATAAATAGTTAGTTTATAGAAGCCCTGTTACCCATTCCCTTAACAAAACTACCATATTACAGCCCTCAAACTATCCGGTCTATACATAGCATCTCCGGGTTTAATATTAAAAGCCGTATAAAACTCTTGAAGATCAGAAGTTGGTCCATTTGTTCTGAATATCTCCGGGGAATGAGGGTCGTTCTGTACCTGGTTCTTGACACTTTCGGGACGTTGATTACTTCTCCATATCTGCGCAAACGAGATAAAGAATCGTTGCTCAGGTGTAAACCCGTCTTTTATTCCTTCCGGATGTTCTTTCATTTCATTTTGCAGCGCATAATAGGCTATGGTAATACCGCCCAGGTCGGCAGTGTTTTCTCCTATGGTAAGCTTGCCTTGCACATGTACAGAATCAATTACATAATTGTCAAACTGTTTTATTAAAACACCCAAATGCTTAAAATAATTCACCGAGTCTTTCATGGTCCACCATTTAACCATATTGCCGGCGGCATTATATTGTGAGCCCTGGTCGTCGAAACCATGTGTCATTTCATGCCCGATTACGGCCCCTATGCCGCCATAGTTCATAGGAACGTCGCGGTTAGGATCAAAAAATGGAGGCTGTAATATAGCTGCCGGGAATACAATTTCATTGTTGGTAGGATTGTAATAAGCATTTACTGTTTGAGGAGACATTCCCCATTCTGTTTTATCAACCGGCTTGCCATATTTGCTCATGTTGTAAGCAGCTTCAAACTCATTAATCCTGATAGCATTCGAAACCCACGCATCTCTCTTTAGTTCCAGTTTAGAATAGTCTCTCCATTTGTCGGGGTAACAGAGTTTAAGTGTGACTTTATTTAATTTTTCAATAGCCGCTTTTTTAGTGGCGGCATCCATCCAGTCGAGGTTGTTAAGCCTTTCCTTATAAGCAGCAATAAGGTGTTGCACAATGTCGTACACCTTTTGTTTTGCTTCCGGGCTGAAATATTTTTTAACATACAATTGACCCAGCAACTCACCCATGCTTCCGCTTGTATTTTGTACAGCTCTTTTCCACATAGGCTCTATATGTTCTTCTCCGCCAAAGGTCCTATTCCAGAAATTGAAATTTATCATCGCAAGGGTATCGCCCAATTTGCTTGCAAAACGGCTTACAAGATGATATTTTAAATAAACTTTCCAGTCATCAAGGGAAGTGGATTGTAATACGGAATTAAGTTGTACAAAGAAATGAGGCATGTTCACTATCACGGTATCCACATTGTGCAGTCCTACGCTGTCAAGGCATGTTTTCCATTCTACCAAAGGAGCGGTAGCCGTAAATTGAGCATAGGTCATTTTATTATAAGTGGCATGAACATCCCTTTCTTCAATAGGCGACATGGAACCCTTTGAAAGCTCTGTTTCTATGGTCATAACAGATTGTGCATCTTTTGAAGCTTGTTCAGCATTTTCATGCATCTGCCCAAAAATATTTTTAAGATAAGCAACGTATTTATTCCTGATTTTTTGCATGGCGGAGTCTGGACTCAGGTAATAGAATTTATTGGGTAAAGACATACCGCCTTGTGCAAATGTGCATGCTTCCTTAGTGGATATTTCCTGGTCGGGTTCTATATCAAATGAGAACATCACATCCGGGCCCATTTTCATCAATCTTGCACTTTCACTCCAAAATGAATGCATATCTTTTATAGCATCAATTTTAGCCAACTCTTCATCCAGGGGATGAATACCTTCTTTGGTTGCTTTAGCAGAGTCCATAGCGATACCATAATAGTCGCCTAATTTTTGTTCTATGCTGCCGGGTTGTGCCTGTTCAGATGCCGCTTCTTGTAATATGGTTCGTAATTGGTTTAAAACATCAACATACAGCATATCGAAACTTCCCCATGAAGACATATCAGCCGGAATAGGATTATTCTTCAGCCAGGTGCCATTTACATATTCGTAAAAGTTTTGCTGAGGTTTTACAGTGGTGTCAAAGTTTGCCCTGCTAATTCCCGTAGGAAGTGTATCTGCATGGTTACAGGAAGTAGTGATGAGCATTAGGCCGCTCACTAAACAAGACAACGAGCTGAGTATCAGTATTTTTTTCATCTATAAATTTTTTATGGGTGTCAAAGGTAAAAAATAAATATTCTGTCGCATCTGCGTTAACAGTAATTAACAATATTTCCCCAGGAAAACTTCCGCAATGTAATATTTCAAGCGTTTCTTCACTTCCTCCATATCAGGTTTATACTTAAGCTCTTTCTCCATAGAGGTTACCGCTTTATCTGTTATTCCGCAGGGTACAATCAGCGAAAAGTAATTCAAATCGGGGTTTACATTAAATGCAATGCCATGCATGGTTACCCAATGGCTTGTCCGCACACCCATAGCGCATATTTTACGCACTTTGCCCGGGTGACCTGTATCAAGCCACACCCCGGTGGAACCTTCTAACCTTTCCCCTTTAATTCCATATTCTGCCAAGGTCAGTATTACAGCCTCTTCAAGAGTCCGCATATATTTATGAATATCCGTAAAAAAATAATCGAGGTTAAAAATAGGATATACCACTATCTGCCCCGGACCATGATAGGTAATATCTCCTCCTCTGTTAATATGGTAATAGGAAATATTCCGTTTTTTTAGCTGCTCTTCATTAATAAGCAAATTGCTTTCCGAGCCGCTTTTGCCTAATGTGAATACGTGAGGATGCTCGCAAAAAATAAGATAATTGCCGGTAAATTCCTGCTGTTCCGGGGGAAGATTCCTGTTGGCTAATTTTTTATTTATTACTTCCCTGAAAAGTTTCTCCTGGTAATCCCAGGCTTCTTTATAGTCAATTAATCCAAGGTCAATAAATTTAATTTGATGATTGTCAGATTCCATTATCAAATCACCAAATTATCAAATTTTATTGGCAAGTTCTTGCTTTAAACTATCAATAACTTTTATATCCATAGCATCCACGTTTCTCTGTTCGGCAAGAAACATAGATATCCAATCGCCAAGATGAATCCAATAGAGTTTTTTTTCTATCACATTTTCTCCTTTGCTTGGTATTTCAATTATTTCAGCGGCATATTTATCGAATACCTTGCGGCAGAAATCCATGCGCAAAAGGTTGCGAGGGTTCTCATCCTTATCTTTGAATAGTATCACTGCCACATCCGTGTAGGCATGGCTCCAACCCACTAATTCATTATGGTTCATTTCAGGAACAACATGATGCCAGCATAGTATTTTAGCATTCTCATTAAACTGCTGCCTGAGGCGTATAGCAACCCCTTCGTGAAGGGCTGTGCAGTAAATTACCGGCATTTTATTGTGCAACTTTTTTACAATATGATGTGCCTCTTTCATTATTGTCTCTTGTTCCTTTGCGAGTATTTCAGCTGCTTTTGCAATATCCACTGACTTTTGCGGGGCCAGCTTATAATGCGAAAGAATATGCAGAACCTGGGTTAATGAATAACCTAAACAGCTTCTCGGAGGCATTCCGCCGGGTACAATTATAAAATCATTACCATCTTTTTTTGCCCATTCTAATAATTTTCCGCCGGAAGTGATACAAACTATTTTCACTTTCTGCTTTTGCGCCAGCGAATAACATTCCAGAGTCTCTTCTGTGTTCCCGGAATAAGAGGAACAGATAACGAGGGTATGTTCATTTATATAAGAAGGAAGCGAGTAACTCTTCACAACTTCAATGGGCGCTGTTGTTTCGTCAAAAAGAATTTCTTTTGTAAGCGTTCCGCCAATGCCGGAGCCTCCCAAGCCACATATAATTACATTATTTATACCCCTTTGCCCCCCTTGGGGGGTTGGGGGTAATGGAGATAGTTTTGCTTTTGCTGCAATTTCAACGGCTTCTTTTAATTGGGCTGGAAACTGCTGTATTAAGTCTTTCATCATAGTATTAAAGATAAATGGGATGCAAAAATAAGCTTCCCTGTGGAATTACGGGTAAAAAGGCTATTTATTGCTCTGTTAGTGACTTTATGCCGGTTTATTAAGACGTTTTTGCAGTGCATCCACCATAGTGGTATCATCAGGGGAAATCACAATCTTTCCCTTTTTATCTTTAAGTATTATCAAAATTCTACTCTTCCCACTAGTAGCAAACATCCTGAAACTTCCCAGCTTATCATTGGCATAATAGCCTGTATATCCAAATAGACCGCCATTTCCGAAAGTTCGAATAGTTCCACTAAAATCTTCTTTAGTCAATATTTTTACACTCTCAATTCCTGACAAGGCAATTCCTTTATCAAAGATAGAAATTGGCCGTTTTATAATTACTTTTTCATCCGTAATCTCATAAGACATAATACGAAACAGATACGTGAAAATAATAAGAGGGCCAATTATTATGAAAGGAGGTACTAAGTCCGATAATTGAGAATCTTTCTTCCAGATTACAATTACAAAAATTGGAAACAAAAAAATAAAACCTGTTAAAATTTTTGATGTGGTGTCTAAACTTGCTTTATAGGTTTCCATTTTTGCGATAAAACATATTTCCGCAAATCTAACAATTTTCTTAGGTGCAATAGCCGCCTCATTATTTCCTATTTTTGCACCTTTAATATAAGTACATATGCTATGAAAAAGTACCTGAAAGAATTAGTTTTATGGGTTTTTATGGCTATACCCTTCATTTATCTTGCCTACATATGGAATAGTTTGCCGGAACGGGTTCCAACTCATTTTGGTGAAGGAGGCAATGCAGATGACTGGTCAAGCAAAACAAGCCTACTATTAATTCCGGGAGCAATAGGAATCGGTAATTATTTGTTAATGTTGCTTATTCCCCTCCTAACTCAAAAAGCACACTGGATATATTACAGGGTACGTTTTGTAGTCACATTATTCCTTTCTCTCTTAATTACTTATTGTTATTATTTAAGTAGTGCGGGAACTATGAGAACCCCATACATATTACTTGCCATTTTTGTAATATTCTTTGTTCTATTATTCTCAATGGTAATTCTACCTGTTCTTCGTTTTTATACTGGATTTAAAAAAGAAAAAAATAAATTAGAGCAATAGTAATATCAGTTATTTTGCAAGTCAAAGCACCCAAAAAATGAAGAAAACTCTGGCCGTATTACTCATATTCATTTCTACAACTTTTACCTACGCCCAAAAAACAATTGTTGGAACATGGGAAGGTAAAATAAATATTGGAGGCAATTCTTTACGAATTGTTTTCCATTTTGAACAAAAAAGCAATGGTTTTTATTCCGGCTCAATAGATAGCCCTGACCAGGGAGCAAAGGGTATTCATTGTGATAGTATAATTTTGAAAGACGATAGTGTTATTGTTCAGGTCAAAGTGGTTAATGGAGGATACAATGGAATGTTGGTAAATGATTCCGAGATTAACGGCAATTGGGAGCAAGGGGGAATGCAAATTCCGGTAAAGTTAAAAAAAAGTAAAGTTGAAAAAGAAAAAGTTGCAGAGCAAAATAAGGATACTAACTGCATAGAAACCAATATCACTCTTGAAACCAAAACGGGCAACATATACGGAACCCTCTGCACTCCCAAAAATTTTGCAAAAGGGCCTGTTGCTCTCATTATTGCAGGCTCAGGCCCAACAGACAGGGATGGTAATAGCGCTATGGGATTATCAACAGATGCATACAAAATACTTGCCCATCAATTAGCGGCTCATAATATTGCGACAGTAAGATATGACAAGAGAGGCGTTGGTGAAAGCAGTGCAGCTTTAAAGAGTGAATCGGATATACGTTTCGATGATTATATAAATGATGCCACTGCATGGATTAGGCTGCTTAAATCCGACAAACGGTTTACTAACGTTGTCGTGATAGGACATAGCGAAGGCTCGCTTATCGGCATGGTTGCCGCAAAAGAAGACAACGCAGATGAATATATTTCTATTGCAGGAGCGGGAGAAAGCATTGATAAAACTTTGAAAAGGCAATTACAAACTATGCCACAGCAAGGCAGGGATACAGCTTATAAAATTATTGATAGTCTTGTGGCGGGTAAAACAGTCAGCCATGTAGACCCTATGATGTATAGCCTGTTCCGCCCAAGTGTTCAGCCTTATATGATATCGTGGATGAAGTACGACCCTGCAGTAGAAATAGGAAAACTAACTATTCCTGTTTTGATTATTCAAGGCGAAAACGACATACAGGTAACAGTGGAAGATGCTAAAAAGTTAAGCGCAGGAGATAAAAATGCCACGCTGGTTATCCTGAAAAATATGAATCATATCTTCCGGGATGTAGAAGGAGACCGGCAGGCGAATGTCGCCACTTACAATAACCCCTCTCTCCCGATTGATGCTAAACTCGTGACGGCAATCAGCGATTTTATAAATAAAAATTAAGAAAATTTTTTAGTTTTTTGATTTCCGGAATAAGGTTAAAAGATTAGCAGGCTATCTATTTCTACTAAGGTTTTTCTTATCCGACTGCATGTCGTCTTAGCTTCAGCGGTGGCACGTTGTGACAATCCCTATTTTTTACCTTAGTAGAAAAAATGTCCGATGATATTTAAAACCTTATTTTGAACGGACTGTAATAAAACTTAGTGTTTCTTGGTGACCTGGTGTCTTTGTGGCTATGGATTTCATGTTGTCATTCGACTTACGCAAGAAGTCTATTGTAATTTCTTCTTTTTAGGTTTGGGTATCTTCCCTATTCTTTTATCTCCTTTTAAAACAAGCTCACAAGCCCTGATTGCGGAAGATTCAAAATCATCGCTGTCGGCGGGAATCATCTGCCAGGCTGTTTCGCGGGAGCCCTCATTCAAAACAGAAACGGAGGTGAGCGAAGGAAATTCTTTCTTCAGGCTTTTATGATGTTCATATGAGGTGGCAATCCAAAGCCCGTTGCAGTCTGTATGGGTATCCTTATCGCGAATGATAAAAACAATTTTTTCTCCCACATATACCCCATGACAGCCAAAGAAAGGCCTTACATGCGGTTCGAGCGGTAACAAATAATCGAGAATAAAAAAGAACGGTATATTTTTAGAGCGCGGCATGGTATTGTAAAGATATTACTGCAAGTTTACAAATTAATGAAAAGTCATTGACTTTTTCGAAAAACACTTTTCCATGCTTTACTTTTGCAATATGAAAACAGCTTTATTTTATACACTTTAAAATGGAATTTCGCATTCAATTTAGACCCCATTTTATATTATTCTATATTATTTTAATATGACTCGCCACACAAAGCACTAAAAATCAGGTTATTGCAAAATAATTTAAAACGACTTTTTTAGTTATTTTATATTAAATTCCATATTAATCTATATTAAATCTATAATTAATTATTGCATTGTTTTCCCCAATAAAAAAACCGCCGGATGGTCATTAAATAACTGCTTGGAATTTTTCCAATCCCGTATAGATTGAGTTTTTATTGTCTCGCCCGCCAGAGTAATATCAGCGGCAATACACAATAGGGTTTCTTCCCTGCATGTGTGCAAAATATCTTTCAAAAGGGAATCATTGCGATATGGTGTTTCAATAAAAATCTGGGTTTGGTTCTTTTGCCATACCAGCGTTTCCAGTTGCCGGAGAGCTTTAATCCGGTCCGGTTCTTTTTTAGGAAGATACCCGTTGAAAGTAAAATTTTGCCCGTTCAATCCCGATGAAATAAGCCCCAATAATATGGATGAAGGACCCACTAGCGGAACAACCCGTATATTATTTCTATGAGCGAATTGTATTATTTCAGCACCCGGGTCGGCAATAGAAGGACAGCCTGCTTCGCTTATTAATCCTGCATTTTTACCATTCATCAATCCCTGCATAATAAAATTAATATCCACATTTTTTGAGTGCTCATTGTATAAGTGAAATGTAAGCGAGTCTATGGGTTTATCAATTTTAGCTTTAATCAGAAAACGTCTTGCACTTCGTATATCTTCCACAATATATTCATCAATAGAGCATATGATTTGAATGTTGAAAGAGGGTAGAGAATTCTCTACAGGACTATCGCCTAACAGCGATGGTATAAGGTATAATATTCCTTTTTGGGTACTCATTATTTTTCTTCAAATTCAATTTTATCCGCAATAATACCGCAGGCTTTTTCTAATAAATGAAACACTTTTTCAAAATCTTTTTCTCCGCCAAACCATGGATCCGGCACAGATGAATTGCTTCCGGGATTTATTTCATTTAATATCAGTTTCACTTTTTGTGTGTCCTCTTCAGTCTTTGCCTGGTGAATTATATCAGCATAGTTTTCAGTATCCATAGCATAGATCAGGTCAAATTCATCAAAGTCGCTCCGCTCAAACTGCCGCGCCCTGTGCTTAGACAAATCAATTCCGTGTTTCAGGCCGCTTTCCAATGTTCTGCTGTCAGCTTTTCCACCCGAATGGTAGTCGGAAGTCCCCGCCGAATCTACTTCTACCCAAGTGATATTTTTCTCTTCCAGCTTTTTAATAAGCATCGCTTTCGCCATAGGCGAACGGCAAATATTACCGAGGCATACCATTAAAATCCTTTTCTTCATAGCGGTGCAAAGGTATGGAATAGAGTGTTATAGTAAATGAATATAATTCGCAAAAGCAATCTCTGCAAATCCACGTAATTCATTTGCAAAAGAACAAGAATAAATATAGTAAGACTAATGGTGATACGGTTCTCCCTTCAAAATGGTCATAGCCCTGTAAAGCTGCTCTAAAAAGAAGAGCCTTGCCATTTGATGGTTAAAGGTCATTTTTGATAAGGAAAGTGTTTGATTAGCTCGTTGCTTTATTTCGTCGGCAAAACCATAAGGTCCACCAATGATGAAGACCATTTTTTTTCCGGGCATATTCAGGTATTTCTGTATTTGTTTGGCAAACTCTACTGAAGAATAATCTTTGCCTTTTTCATCCAATAATATGACCAAATCCGAGGGGGCTACTTTCTTCATTATTTCTTTAGCCTCAGCCTGCATAGCGGCTTCCTTGCTGTTCGATTTGTTTTTTTGAGAAGGTATTATTGTCGTATCGAAAGCAACATAATGTTGCAACCGTTTGGCATAAAGCTCAAAACCGGTGGCAAGATACTTGTCCTCGTTGTCTCCTATAGTAATCAGTGATATTTTCATTTCAAGTCCATAAAGTGCAAAACTATAACTTTGCAGCCTTTATCAACCGAATAAACTTTCTACTTTAATTTGAAACCAACTAAAAATATTTCGCCGGTTTTCCATTCTAAAGAGTTCCAGAAAAAGCTGGATGCCTTTATTGATATGGCTTTGAAAGAAGATATAGGAGAGAGAGACCACACTTCTTTTGCCTGTATTCCTGCCAATCGTAAAGCTGAAGGCAGGCTATTGGTAAAAACGGATGGCGTAATTGCCGGCATAGAAGTTGCTCAGCGCATTTTTAAAAAATTAGATAAAAAAATTACTATCGATACTTTCTTCAAAGATGGAGATGAAGTGAGAAAAGGAGATATTGCTTTTATGATAGATGGCAATGCCCGTATGCTTCACACAGGCGAGCGTATAGTGCTCAATGTAATGCAGCGGATGAGCGGTGTTGCTACTATGGCGCATAAGCTTACTTCGTTGTGTAAGGGAACCAACGCAACGATTTTAGATACCCGCAAGACCACACCCGGTATGCGGTTACTTGAAAAATGGGCCGTCTGCCTGGGTGGCGCATCCAATCATCGCTGGGGGCTATATGACATGATACTTATTAAAGACAATCATGTTCATTGCTCGGGAGGAATAAAAAACGCTATTAAAAATGCACAGTCCTATCTAAAACAGAATAAAAAGAAATTAGATATAGAAATTGAAGTAACCAACCTGGATGAATTAAAGGAAGTACTCGAGATAGGAGGTGTTCAACGGATATTACTAGATAATTTTTCTCCTGCTCTTATTTCAAAGGCGTTGAAGATTATCGGGGGCAAATACAAAACCGAGGCATCGGGCGGGATTACTGAGAGCAACATCCGCAAATATGCTTTAACGGGAGTGGATTTTATTTCCGTCGGTGCGCTAACGCATAGCGTTAAAAGCCTTGATTTAAGCCTGAAAATCTATCCTTTGGAATGAGGGAGTCCGCTATAATATTTCGGCAGCCTGATGAAAAAGAATTTGAACAGGTGAAGCAAGTGGTTGAGGATTTATGGCTGGATGATGAAAATTTAAAACGCGAACAATTCCATATAATATTGGATGACGGAAAAGTAATTGCATTCGGCAGGCTAAGGGAACATGAGGATGCCATTGAGCTATGTACCTTGGGAGTTTCGAAAGATTGTCAGAAAAAGGGATTGGGCGGGAAAATGGTGAAACACTTGCTATCGCAGGCTAATAGTGATGTTTATGTGGTAACGGTAATACCCGGTTTCTTTGCTAAATTCGATTTTAAATTTGTAGAAAATTACCCCGCATCACTTCAAAAAAAAGTGAAAATATGCTGCACCAATTATAATGTGGGCGAAACTTACAGGGTAATGAAATGGGAAAGGAAATAGATTTTTCGCCTCTCGCTATTTGACAGAAAAGCAGCAGTAAATGACTTTGTCATGTTGAGCGGAGCGAAACATCCCTACAACATAGAGATTCTTCTCCCGCCTTAGGCTGGATCAGAATTGCAATAACATTTTTTCCCCTCTCTATTGATAGAGAGGGGTTGGGGGTGAGTAGTGATAAGATTTAATGTAACTTTGAAAACTATTTCAGTATGGTTATGAAAAGATTTTTGTTGTTTTTGGCGTTTTCTTTTTTAATGCTTTCTTTTAAGACTGAGAGGTCTTCTTCCTCTACATATACCTATCAAATTGCACGTATGAAATACAATGGCGGAGGCAATTGGTATGTAAGTCCTACCTCGCTACCAAATTTGATAGACTTCTGCAATAAAAATCTGGGTATGAATATTAACCCGCAGGAGGCAGTAGTAGAGCCGGGTAGCCCTGAAATATTCAACTATCCATTGATTCATATCAGCGGTAATGGCAATATTACTTTCTCAGGCGATGAAGCAGAAAACCTGCGGAATTACCTTATTGGTGGAGGGTTTCTGGAAGTGAACGACAGCTACGGCATGGATTCTGCATTTAAGATGGCAATTAAGAAAGTTTTTCCCGAACTTAGTTTGGTCGAATTACCATTCACGCATCCTATTTACCACCAGAAATATGATTTCCCCAATGGATTACCTAAAATACATCAGCATGACGGCAAAAGGCCTATCGGTTGGGGATTGATATACAATGGCCGCTTGGTTTGTTTTTATAATTACGATGCTGATTTAGGCGATGGTTGGGAAGACCAGGATGTTTACAATGATCCTCCGGCACTCCACGAAAAAGCCCTTGAAATGGGTGCCAACATATTACAATATGTTCTTATGGGGCAGATGAATGGTAATAAGAAGCCATAAGATTATTTCCTAAATTCTTTTGCTACCTCCCACACCACAATCCCTGCGCTCACAGCCAAATTGAGAGAGTGTTTTGTACCATATTGAGGTATCTCTATACAGGCATCGCAAATATCCATCACCGCTTGTTCTACCCCTGTAATTTCATTACCGAAAACCAGCGCTATTTTACCTGTAGCAGGAGTAAATTTATCCAGCATAATACTCTTCTCTGCCTGCTCAACCGCATAAATCTGGAAGCCTTCATTTCTTAGTGAAGCTATAGCTTCCATCGTAGTATTAAAATATTTCCAGTTGACAGTTTCCGTAGCGCCCAGCGCTGTTTTCTGTATTTCACGGTGAGGTGGCTTAGCTGTTACTCCGCATAAGTAAATACTTTGTAATAGAAATGCATCAGCCGTGCGGAATACAGAACCTACATTATTCATGCTTCTTACATTATCAAGCACAACAACAACAGGAAGCTTGGAAGCCTTTTTAAACTCCTCGG
>Ga0206873_1108_pt1 | contig 27096 bp, 23 predicted proteins | sample Alteio_BWOrgCont_11_FD_152631 | JGI IMG/M metagenome (GOLD analysis project Ga0206873, IMG submission 152631) | Enriched cells from forest soil in Barre Woods Harvard Forest LTER site, Petersham, Massachusetts, United States -... | ecosystem: Environmental > Terrestrial > Soil > Temperate forest >...
TTTTAGCTATAAATTCATGTTTAAGCCTGTTATTAACAGGAAAGTAAAATTTCAAATTATTGAAATCCAATACATTAAGAAAATGACTCCGTATTATTCTCCTGTTATTTTACCTGTTATGTTCCCTGTTCCTCCCTGTTCGTTCCCTGATAGTATACAAAATCAATTTTATACCTAAAAAATTAAAATATAATATCAATAAATTATTCAAATTATACAAAAGCGAGGTAGCAATTTGTTTTTTTGATTACTAATTCCTAATTGAACAGAGAATTGTAGAATATTGTATTTTGCTCTTCGTCCTCAATAAGTAAATAAACCCTATATGAACAGAGAAGAAATTATCATTGGAGAAAAAAGTAAGGTCCCGTTAAAAGTCAGGCGCTTTGGGTATGGCACCATGCGCCTTACAGGGCAAGGGATTTGGGGAGAACCGACAAACCGGGTTGAAGCTTTACAAATACTAAAACAATGCATTAAGAGTGGTATTAATTTTATAGATACAGCCGATTACTATGGGGAAGACGTAACGAACAGGTTAATAGCCGAAGCATTGCATCCATATCCTGCTGACCTGGTGATATGCACCAAAGTTGGCGGAGCACGGAAACCAGATAAAAGCTGGATTCCTCATAACCGGCCTGAAAACCTGCGCAGCAGTATCGATAATAATTTGCGTACTCTGAAATTGGAGCAAATCTCTCTCGTGCATTTCAGGGTTATTCACGGAAGTGATGTACCTTTTAAAGAATCAATGGATGCTATGTTTGAACTCCAGAAAGAGGGGAAGATATTGCACGTAGGTGTTAGTAATGTCCACGCCGATGAATTACAAATAGCCATGTCTATGGGGCCAATTGCAACCGTCGAAAATATGTATGGTCATGCACAACGGACTTCAGTCAAGTTAATGCACGGAGGAGAAACCCGGGGCGGCGAAGAGGTGCTTGCAATTTGTGAGAAAAACGGAATGCCACTGGTACCCTATTTTTCTTTATTCCAATCATTGCCTAAAAAAGATGGTCGGATTTCAACCATTGCAAAGAAGCATAATGCGACAGAGGCACAAATTAACTTAACATGGTTATTGCATCGTTCACCGTGGATACTACCTATACCGGGTACATCCTCATTGAAGCACTTAGAGGAAAATTTAAAGGCTGCTGATATAAAATTGAGCGAAGAAGATATGAAATTTCTGGAATAAGTTTCACAAAAAATCTTACAAACAATGCAGGACATTATTAAAAAATTCAAGTTCAAGGATAAGGGTATTGTCCTTAAAGCCCCTGATGCTATTATGAAAGAGTTTGTAAAACTTGGCTTCAAGACGAACTTTGACAAACAATCGAAAAGCGCTAACACCTTAGTTTTCGTCAATAACAATAAAGAGTATCTGGATTTTCTTAAGAACGATTTGAAAAATATTGAATCGGACAGCGTTTTATGGTTTGCTTATCCCAAAGGCACTTCAAAAATTAAAACAGACATCAACAGGGATACCATCCGCGTAACAGGAGAAGAGTTTGGCATCACAACCGTAACAGCCATTTCCATTGACGATACATGGAGCGCCTTACGTTTTAGGCCGATGGATAAAGTTGGAAAGTAAATAAGCGTATTCGCATTGACGTTCAGGATGCACGAATGATGCGCCTTCCCCATTTGGGGAAGGAAGGGTTAGGGTAATCAGAGTTCACTTCTTCTTCTTCGCTCTCTCATACTGAACAGGCCAACTCACATCAACATCTAATTCATTGGCGGCACTGAGAGGGAAATACGGATTGCGAAGAAATTGACGTGCCATCAAAACCACGTCTGCTTTATTCTCCTCAATAATGCTGTTTGCTTCCTGTGGAGTGGTAATTAAGCCCACTGCGCCTGTAGTAATACCTGTAGCCTTTTTTATGTTTTCTGCAAAACTCAACTGGTACATAGGTTTCAGGGGTATCTTCACATCAGGCACATTGCCGCCTGAGGAGCAATCGAGCAAATCAATAGTTTTTGTTTTTATTATTTCCGCCAACTTAATAGAATCATTTTCTGTCCAACCATTATCGCTCCAGTCTGTCGCCGAAATCCTTAGAAGCAAAGGGTTTTCTTCCGTCCAAACCTTTCGTACGCTTTCAATTATTTCTAACAAAAAGCGGATACGATTCTCAAATGAGCCACCATATTCATCTTTACGGAAATTGCTGGCAGGAGAAAGAAACTCATTAATCAGGTATCCATGTGCCCCATGCAGTTCAAGCACTTTAAACCCGGCCCTCTTTGCCCTTAAAGCTGCATCCTGAAAGTCCTGTACTACCTTCTTTATTTCCGCAACGGTCATTTCTTTAGGGGTGGTGTAGTCGTTCTTGTACGCAACCGCACTGGGCCCAAAGGTTTGCCAGCCGCCCTCTTCAGGCTGTACTATTTTGTTTCCTTTCCAGGGTGATGACATGCTCGCTTTTCTGCCTGCATGGGCTAATTGCATACCGGCTAAGGAGCCCTGCTTTTCTATGAAGCCGGTAATGCGCTTTAAAAATTCAATATGCTCGTCTTTCCAGATACCTAAATCGTCCGGCGAAATCCTTCCTTCCGGCGAAACTGCCGTAGCTTCCGTAAACACAAGCGCCGCGCCACCTACAGCCCTGCTGCCTAAATGTACCAAGTGCCAGTCATTGGCAAAACCATCTACGCTGGAATATTGGCACATGGGAGATACAATCATCCGGTTTTTAAGCTCTACATTTTTTATTTTCAGTGGTGAAAACAGGTTTGCCATTTCAGTTTTATTAAAAAGCAAAGTTACTTCTTAGAAGTTAATGCTGATAATACAATATTTGCCACAAAACACGAAAGCACAAAAACCCACGAAATAAGACTTTGTGCAATTTTGTGTTTTAGTGCCTTAGTGGCTATGGATTAAAAAGATATTAATCCCACTTTACAATAAACACATCGTCTCTTTCATTCACTTTGTGCTTAAGTAATGTATCTATCCTGACTTTTCCAATCACATACTGTGTATCATGTGATGAAAATCGCTGCCTTATATCAGTTACGTTTAATTCTTTCAGGAGGGCTTCATCCGGGTAGCGCAGGTAAACCTCAATCAGATGATTACTGGAAAAAGGAATTGCGCCATTCTGTTCCACTTTCTTGTATTCATAGCGGTAGTGATAAACAAGAGCCGATATATCTGACAATACAGCGGAAGCAGTCGGATGGCTGCCCGCGCCCTTGCCATAAAAAAATTGCTGATCGCTGAATGCAGCGCCTAATTGAACGGCATTAAACTCATCGTGTACTTGGTAGAACATACTGTCAGCTCTTACAAATGTAGGCATAACATAACCCACCACTTTGCCATTTATTTTGGACGTATGCGCAATAAGTTTTATCCTGAATCCCTTTTCCCGCGCGAAAATAGAGTCTTCGAGGGTAAGGTTTTGAATGCCAAAGTTGAATATATGTTCGGGCTTTACAAAAACTCCAAAAGTATGATTCAGGAGTATGGTTAATTTATACTTGGGGTCAAAAGCTAGCACATCAAGACTTGGGTTGCTTTCGGCAAAGCCTTTTTCTTGGGCCTCTTTCAATGCTTCATCATAATTTTTGTCTCCTTCCGATGTCTTAGTCAGAATATAATTGGTAGTGCCATTACATATTCCATCAAGCGAGTTAAGCAAGTCATTATCATAATACTCTTCCAAGTTGCGTATGATGGGTATACTTCCGCACACAGCAGCCTCGTATAAAAGTGATGAACCTGTTTGCAGTTGAATATCATATAGCTCCTCCAAATGTTCAGCTATCATCTTTTTATTAGCTGAAACTACGGCCTTGCCGTTTCTCAATGCGGTTGAAACTATTTCAAATGCCTCGTCGGCATTGTCAATTAATTCCACTACCACGTCAAGGGAATCATTATTTAGAATCTCATCCTTTTCAAACGTAAAGTATTCATCAGATAAAGAGCGGGGCTTATGACGATGTTTTACGCATATTTTTACTACTTCGGCATTTATGCCTTTAGTTTTATGCAACACATCATATAGCCCCTGCCCCACAACACCAAAACCAAATAACCCAATTCTCAGTTTCTTATTCATTAAACAGGGCTATTTCTTATTGTTTACCGTTTGCTTTTGTTCGTTAATAGCTGCAAATGTTTTTTGCAGGTCTTCAATTAAATCTTCTGCATTTTCCAATCCTACTGAAAGGCGAATCAGGCTGTCGGTTACACCGGACTGATAGCGCGTTTCACGGGGGATTGATTTATGGGTCATTGTGGCAGGATGGCATACCAGGCTTTTGGCTCCACCCAGGCTTTCCGCCAATTTAAAATACTTGGTTGACGATACAATCTTGCTTGCCAATTCTGCACTGTCAGCTTTTAAATCAAAGGAGACAATACCTCCGAAATATTTTTGCTGTTTTTTTGCAACCTCATGGTTAAAGTGCGTTGGCAAGCCCGGATAATATACATGGTTTATAATATCCAGTGTAGTCAGGAATTTTGCGATAGTCATTGCGCTTTCGCTTTGTTGCCTCATACGCAGAGGAAGGGTTTCAATACCACGTATCACAAGCCAGCTGTCAAATGGAGCCAGTATAGCTCCCGATGCATTTTGTATGAATTTAATCTTCTCGCCCAACTCGGCTGTTTTGGTTATTACCAATCCCGCTATCAGGTCACTGTGCCCTCCCAGGTATTTGGTAGCACTATGAACCACAATATCAGCGCCCAAATCAAGTGGTTTTTGGCTTACCGGTGAGGCAAACGTGTTGTCTACACAGAATAAGGCATTGGCCGTTTTAGCAACCTTGGCTATTTCTTCAATATCCGAAATTTTTAACGAGGGATTGGTAGGGGTTTCAAGCCATACCAGTTTGGTTTTCGGCGTAATGCCGTTTACCACATTCTCAATGCGGGTGGTATCTACATAATTGACTTTGATGCCAAATTTTTGGTAGATATGCGTAAATAAACGGAATGCTCCTCCATAAATATCATCCACAGCAAGTATCTCATCTCCTGTTTGAAGCAATTTTATTACTGCATCAATGGCGGCAAGCCCACTTGCAAAAGCATAGCCGTTGCTGCCGTTTTCCAGTTTAGCAGAAAGGTCTTCCAACACCTTTCGGGTTGGGTTGTTGGTACGTGCATAATCAAAACCCTTGTTAACGCCCGGCGCTTCCTGAACGTAAGTTGATGTTTGGTAAATTGGAACCGAAATAGCTCCCGTGAGTTCATCAATGGGTATCTGATGAATAATTTTTGTGCTCTCTTTCATTTTTTTGGTTTTTGTTCTGTGTTATTTTCGCTTTCAGAGCATACTTACCAAAAAAAACTTCAGCAGAGCTTAAAACAAAAAAGCTCTTCTGATAGTCCAGAAGAGCTTTTAATATTGTAATTTATTAATTTTCTCTACTTAGACTTATCTGCCCCGTTTATTTCACCGGGTTGGATTTAGCACCGTTATTATTAGGTTGCCAAGGCTTCACAGGGCCAATCCCTCCGCCTTTCTTGATAAGTAATACTTTAAAGAACGAGCTGCAAAGATACGGCAATTATTTCGAACTTTCCAAATAGTATCTCAAAAAAGCGGAATTTACCTGGTTAGATTTTTATTTCACAATCTATTTATAATACTGATTACCAGTCGACATATGGAAGATATTTAGGATATAAAAATATCTTAAAATATTTTTTAAGACTCCATTGAAAGAATGAAATTTCTATCCAATTTAAGGCTTTCGTAATAAAACGGAAGCCTGTTTTTTTAATTCCTCTATCTTAGCGGTTGAATGAAGATCATTATCCTTACACAATATTTCCCCCCTGAAGTAGGAGCGCCTCAGAACCGGCTTTATGAAATGGCTGCCCGCTTGCGGAAAATGGGTGTGGAAATAGAAGTGCTTACTGCCATGCCCAATTATCCCTCTATGGAAATTCATAAGGAATATAAAGGTAAATGGTATGTTAAGGACGAGATGGACGGTATGCCGGTGCACCGTGCCTGGATTTGGGTAGGAAAGAGTAAAAGCATGCCTTCACGCCTGCTGAATTATTTTTCATTCGTGTTTTCTTCTTTCTGGATTGGATGCTTCAAGCTAAGTAAAGCAGATTATCTTTTATGTGAATCCCCTCCCCTATTCCTCGGGATTTCGGCTGTACTTCTAAAAAAGCTTAAAAAAGCCAAACTTATCTTTAATGTAGCCGATCTTTGGCCTGAAAGCGCGGAGAAACTGGGATTGATAACCAATAAAACTCTTTTAAATATTACTACCCGGCTTGAGGAATATCTTTATAAATCATCTGCATTAATTACCGGGCAGGCACAAGGGATAGTAAAAAACATACAAAGCCGGTTTCCCGATAAAACAGTTTACTGGCTTCCCAATGGGGCTGATTTGTCATTTTATAATCCGGATAAAATGAATGCAAACTGGAGGGAACAAAATGGTTTTTTACCCGGCGATTTTATTATCCTGTATGCAGGAATTATAGGCTATGCACAGGCGTTGGAAATAATATTAAAAGCGGCAGAGCTGACCAAAGCGCAACCTTCAATAAAATGGGTTCTTTTAGGCAGCGGACCTGTAAAGGAAAAACTTATCGCCATGAAAGAGGAAATGCAATTGGGTAATGTGTATTTTTACCCACCTGTTCCTAAATCAACTATGCCGGAAGTACTGAAAGCTATTGATGTGTCTTTGATTCCCCTAAAAAAGATAGATCTCTTTCTCGGCATAATACCATCTAAAATTTTTGAAGCTATGGCGATGAAAAAGCCCTTACTGCTTGGAGTGGAGGGTGAATCTAAAGAACTTTTTATTGAACAGGGTCAGGCAGGGCTTGCTTTTACGCCCGAAGATGCAGATGACCTGGTTAAAAATGCTTTGTATTTATATAATAATAAGGTTGAAGCGATGAGGCTCGGAGAGAATGGAAGAAATTATGCAGAAGAGAATTTCAACAGGGATAAGATTGCTGAAAAATTTTACAATTTTCTGAAAAGTGAAAAGTAATATTTCCAGCATAAAGTTTATTTTACTTTGCTTAATAGGCTTTATGCTTACGTTTTACATTTTTGCTACTCCACTTTGCATTATACTTTTTGCTGCTGCATGGCTAGTAGAGGGAGATCTGAAAAGAAAACTCACGGCGTGGCTGAAGAATAAATATGCGTTGCTGTTTATTGCATTGTATCTCATTTATCTTGGTGGAATGCTATACACAACCAACACCGATCAGGGCTGGATGGATTTGCAGAGAAAACTTAGCATCCTTATATTTCCAATTATACTTTGTGCCGAAGGAGAAATGGATTTTACTAAACAAAAATGGTTCGGGTTTGCATTTATTACGGGGGCGGCGCTTAACGGTATAATCTGCATCATATATGCTTGCTGGCTTTATTTTTCAAGTGGGGTTATGCAGTTCAGATATATGGAATTCTCCAGGTTTCTTCATCCGACTTACTATTCTATGTATGTTGATTTGGCATTTGTCTTTATGTATTATGCACTAACTGTAAAAGGCAAGGAACTAACTAAAATAGAAAAAACATTCATTTATATTTCCGCACCTCTACTGCTTTTCATCCTTGTATTACTTGAATCTAAAATGGGCTTGATAGTGACAGCATTGCTTGTGCCCGTATTTTTATTTAAATATTTTTGGTCAAAACATTCTGCTTTCAAAACAGTTGCGATGGTGGTTGCCGTATTAGGACTTCTGGTTATTGGAATTTCCAAAATTTCACGCTTTAATTCCATAGGCCATTTGCTTTCTGGTGGTAATAAGGATGCACAATCGGTAGAATCGACGCAGGCGCGCTATTTTGTATGGCAGGCAGCATGGGAAGTGATTAAGCAAAGCCCTGTGTTTGGCTACGGAACGGGCGATGCCAAATATGCTTTGATGAGCCAGTATCAAAAAGATAACATGACCGGAGCTTATCGTGAAATGCTGAATGCGCATAATCAATACCTGCAAACAATGCTTGCAGTAGGTATTCCGGGGATACTGATATTATTGAGTAATTTATTTATCCCTATGTTTATTTCTATTAAAAAGAAAAGGTTTGTCTACCTTATGTTTTTAGTAATACTCTGTCTTAATTTTCTTACAGAGTCAATGCTCGAGCAGCAGGCGGGGACCATGTTCTACGGACTCTTAAATTCCCTGTTAATGTTTAATTTTGTGATATAAAACAAACATGATAAATTTTGCCCCACCCCGCATAGATGAGAAAACCATAGCAGCGGTTTCTGAAACACTGCGCTCCGGGTGGATAACTACCGGACCAAAAACTAAACTGCTTGAGAAAAAAATATCGGAATACTGCGGCGTTTCACAAACTCTCTGCGTTAACTCAGCAACCGCAGGACTAGAGCTTGCTTTGCGCTGGTTTGGTGTCGGTGCCGGTGATGAAGTTATTCTGCCTGCCTATACGTATGCAGCTACCGCTAATGTGGTAATTCATTGCGGAGCCAAGCCTGTATTGGTGGATGTAAACAAAGATGACTTTTGCATATCACTTGCGGCTATTGAAAAGGCAATTACTTCAAAAACGAAGGCCATAATGCCGGTCGACTTCGGCGGACTGCCTTGCGATTATGATGCTATTGTAGCGCTTGTTGAGAAGACGAAAAACAAATTTGAAGGAACTAATGAATACCAGGAAAAACTAGGCAGAATGTTGATATTATCTGATGCAGCCCATTCGCTTGGCGCAACCTATAAAGGAAAAAAAGCCGGAACGCTTGCCGATATTTCTGTGTTTTCTTTTCATGCGGTTAAAAACCTTACTACCGCTGAAGGTGGTGCTATGCTGTTTAACTTGCCAGCCCCATTTGATAATGCTGATATTTATAAGGAGTTGAGCATAACTTCCCTACATGGGCAGACAAAAGACGCTATTGCAAAAATGCAAAAAGGGAACTGGAAATATGATATTGTGGAAGCCGGGTACAAATGCAATATGACTGATTTGGCTGCCACCATTGGGTTGATTGAATTGGAACGATACAAAGACGATACGCTGCCGAAACGCAAAGCGATTGTAGAGGCGTATGATAAATTCTTCGCCAAATGCAGTTGGGCTGAACTGCCTGTGAGTAGAGATGCAGATAGGGAATCTTCCTATCACTTATTTGCATTACGAATCAAGAATATTACGGAAGAACAACGGGACCAAATCATACAGAAAATATTTAATAAAGATGTGTCGGTAAATGTGCACTTCATCCCAATACCTCTGATGAGTTTCTACAAAAAGCTCGGTTATAAAATGAGTGATTATCCAGTGACTTACGATAATTTCTCAAGGGAAATATCATTACCCGTATTCTATGATTTGACCATGGAGCAAGTGGATATTGTTGCCAATGCTGTTAAAAAATCGGTAGAGGAAACGATATAATGGCAAAGCGCTTATTCGATATTATATTTTCTATTCTCGGAATCATTATTCTTTCTCCTTTTTTAATACTCATTTCCATCGTCATTGTGCTGACCTCCCGTGGAGGTGCATTGTACAGGCAGGTACGGGTGGGTAAAAACGGAAAGCAATTTAAACTCTTCAAATTTCGCAGTATGCACAAGGGTTCGGATAAGTCCGGCTCGCTTACTGTCGGGATGCGGGATAGTCGTATTACCGCTATAGGCTTTTATCTACGGAAATACAAGTTGGATGAGCTTCCGCAATTATTCAATGTATTTATGGGTAACATGAGTTTTGTAGGGCCCCGTCCTGAAGTGCCGGAGTATGTAGCTTTGTACGATGCAGAACAAAAAGAAGTGCTGAAAGTAAAACCCGGCATGACCGATTATGCCTCTATTGCCTATTCCAAAGAGAATGAACTATTGGATAAAGCCCAAAATCCCGAAGAGCTATATATAAAACAAATTATGCCTGACAAACTGAAACTGAATCTGCGCTATATTCAGGATATGAGCCTTGAGACAGACATTAAGCTCATTTTTAAAACCATGAAGAAAATTTTCACTCACTAATTTTACTATTCTCCGAAACTTTCCGTAGTAAGAGAAATAAGGGATACCCGGCTAAAAATACGCCAATACCAACTCCCGTAGCTAATAAATCGGAAGCAAATACACTCCCACAAACGAAGAGCAAAACCAATATAAATATAACAGGAAACAGGGGATATAACTTCATCCGGAAGCCCGTGTAGTTGTCGTTTTTCATTCTCCTCCTAAGTACAAAGAGTGTTATGGCAGCAAAGACTAAAGACATGCAGTCAATAAAAATAATATAATCAACTATTCGTTCAAAACCCCTGAGGAAAAAGAAAGAAAAAAGTATAAGCCCGAAGAAAAAGCTCAGTCCAAACTCTTGTGTCTGGGTTTTATCATTCACCTTTTTGAATATAGGCGGCAGAATTTTATCTTCCGCCATAGCGTAATATATGCGGGGGTTATTCATAAATGCCGTATTCAGAAAGCCCAGCACGGAAGTAAATACAATCACCGAAGTTATTTTAAAACCCGCATCTCCAAAAAAGCTTTTAGCTAATTCACATGCGAGTAGCGGCTTGTTCTTCATGTTTTCAAATCCTATTACCTGTACATACGCAATATTTATAAGCATATAAAGGGTAACGATGATGAACATACCACCAAAAATGGCAAGCGGGATATTGCGTTGAGGATCTTTTGTGTCTGCTCCTAAATTGATGGTGTTTTGGTATCCCCGGAATGAGAAAAAAACTTTGATAAGACAAAATCCCATAGCAGCAAGGGCTGTAGAGGTTGATTGCTGTATAGTTACAGCCGGATTATTTACTGTTTTATTTCCAAAGACCGCAAGGCAAAGCAGCAGTATCATTATAATTTTCAGGCTGCTCAATACATTCTGCACTTTGGCTCCCATCTTTATTCCGGCATAATTCAGTAAAAATAAAAATGTGAGTATGCTAATCGCAATTACAGAGACGGAGATAGTATTTTGCCATGCAGCAGGAACTATGACAGGCTGAATGTATTCTGCACCTACTAGGGCAACAGCCACAGCTCCGCCCGCATTAATAATAACCAAAGCCCAATTGCACATAAATGCAAAAGTGGGATGATAACTATATGAAAATATCCGGTAATAACCACCTGCAGCAGGCAGCCTCGCTCCAATTTCTGCAATAGTCAATGCCCCGCAAACACTAACAAAGCCACCCAGGATCCAGGAAGCGTAAAAGATAAATGGTGTACCCGCTTCTGCTGCAATAAGTCCGGGGGTTTTAAAGATACCCACCCCGATTACAAAACTCACTACCACCATGGTAAGGTCCCACCTGCCTAATTTAGACTGTATGCTCATATTTGGTCAAAGGTAAAAAGATTTACCCTTCTGCTATGATTATAGCGTATTCTCAATAAATTCCCTGCTATTCTTTATGTCCTCACTCATCACCCTGTCGTGAGCAATAAACGGAACTTGTTTTTCAAATTCCGAGAGCAACTTTTCCAACATGGGTGAGGTTTTCGCAGGTCTACGGAAATACATTGCCTGTGCAGCGCTAATAAGTTCAATGGCAAGAACTGTTTTAATATTCTCTAAAATTCTTCGACATTTAGTTGCAGCATTGGCGCCCATGCTTACATAATCTTCTTGTCCGTTGGAAGACATAATGCTGTCAACAGATGCTGGGGTGGCATATTGTTTATTCTGGCTCACTACCGATGCAGCGGTGTATTGCAAAATCATCAAGCCGGAGTTTAATCCCGCATCCTTGGCAAGGAAGGCAGGTAATCCCCTCTGTCCGGATACCAGGCAGTAGGTTCTTCTCTCAGAGATGCTACCGAGGTCTGCTAATGCTATGGAGAGGTAATCTAAAGCCATAGCAAGGGGATGTCCGTGAAAGTTCCCACCGGAAATAATTTTATCCTCCACCGGAAATATGAGAGGGTTATCGGTAACAGAATTTATTTCCGTATTTAAAATGGTGCTCACATGCTCTATTACATCCCTTATGGCTCCGTGCACCTGCGGGATACACCGGAATGAATAAGGGTCCTGAACATCTTTCTTTTTTTGTGAACTGATTTTACTTCCCTTCAAACATTCCCTTATATATGCAGCACAAATTCGTTGTCCATGATAAGGACGAACAAAATGCACCAGCTCATCAAAAGGCTCCAGTCTGCCATCGTAAGCATCCAAAGAGAGCGCGGCAATGGTATCCGCCATTTTAGCAAGACCTTCCGCCTGCATTAGCAGCCAAAGCCCATGCGCACTCATAAACTGGGTGCCATTCAGCAATGCAAGCCCTTCCTTAGGTTTTAAAGTAAGCGGCTTCCATTTCATTTTCTTATTAAGCTGGGCAGCGGTGAGTCGTTCGCCTTTATAGTAAACTTCACCTTCTCCAATCAACGGAAGACAGAGATGAGCCAAAGGGGCAAGGTCGCCTGATGCGCCCAGGGAGCCTTGTTCATATACTACAGGTGTTATATGATGATTGAAAAAATCTACCAGCCTTTCTACCGTTGAAATATCCACACCCGAATGCCCATAGCTGAGCGACTGTATTTTCAGCAACAGCATCAGCCTTACAATTTCTTTACTTACCTCCTCCCCTGCTCCACAGGCATGGGAACGCAACAGGTTAGTTTGCAGTTTGCCATAATCTTTAGGAGCTATTTTTACATTCCGTAATGCTCCGAATCCTGTATTAATACCATAAAGAGGAGCATCAGAAGAAGCGATTTTCTTGTCCAGGTATTTCCGTGCTTTAGTTATACGCTGTTCAGCTTCTTCGGAAAGCGCTATCCTTCCATTTTCCTTGAAGATTTTTTTAATCGTGAGAATGTCAATCTTATCGCTTACTCTGTAGAGGTTCATATATTATTTAGTTTGTCTATTATACTTAGTGACACTTTGTGTCATTGTGTCTTGGTGACAAAAGTTATACTTTCATTAGCCACAAAGGCTCAAAGACACAAGGGTACACAAAGTTTAAATACTTGTTAAATATTTTATTAATTCACTTGATGACATTTCTTTTTCTTCCTTTGAAGCCATAGTTCTCAATTTCAGCACCCCTTTATTTATTTCATCCTGACCGATTAATACTACATAAGGAATATTTCTTTTATCGGCGTATTCAAATTGCTTATTTATCTTTTTTGCATCAGGATAAAGTTCGGCGCTTATGCCTGCTACATGCAAGTCTCGAAGTACCTGTAAACAATAGATAGCTTCTTTCTCGCCAAAATTAATCAGCAGCACTTTTGTTGAGGCAACTATATCATTGGGGAACTTATTCAGTTCTTCCAATACATCATAAATCCTGTCTGCGCCAAAAGAAATACCAACGCCTGAGACATCCGGTAAGCCAAATATTCCCGTAAGGTCATCATATCTGCCGCCTCCGCAAATGCTGCTAGTAAATTGGGAAGCACATTTTGAGGTATCTACTTTTACTTCTATGATAGTGCCGGTGTAGTAGTTTAAGCCACGGGCGAGGGACACATCAAATGCAAGTGAAGAGTGAAGAGTGAAGAGTGAAGAGCATGTATTGAATATAAAAACTATTTCATCTATGCCTTTTGCAAACTCTTTATGGTTAGCATAATACTGGCTATTCTTCAAGGATTCTATATTAAGATTTATACCGGATAAGAGTAACAATCTTAGTTGCTCTGCCTGAGAATCATTAATTCCCATTCCTGCTAATTCTTTTCTTATTCCATCCCATCCTATTTTATCCATTTTATCAATAGCCATTGCAATATCAATCATCCGATTTGGCTCCCCAATCATTTCAGCAAATCCCTGTAAAATCTTCCTATTGTTTATTTTGATAATTACTGGTATTTCTAATTTTGTAAATACTTCATCAATTATTTGTATAAGCTCTATCTCGTTTAACAGAGAATCACTGCCAATAACATCAGCATCACATTGGTAAAACTCCCTATAACGTCCTTTTTGTGGGCGATCTGCACGCCAAACAGGTTGTATCTGGTAGCGCTTAAATGGAAATGTAATATCATTTCTGTGTTGCACCACATAACGCGCAAAAGGAACGGTTAAATCGTAACGAAGTGCTTTTTCAGAAATGTGTTTTGTTAGACTTTTAGAATCTAAAGTATTGGGTGGAATTCCATCCATAAAATCCCCGCTATTCAATATTTTAAAAATCAGCCTGTCGCCTTCGTCCCCATATTTACCCATAAGGGTTTCCAGGTTTTCCATAGCAGGCGTTTCTATGGGCTGGTAGCCATAACTCTGATATACTTTTCTGATGGTATCAAAAATGTAATTTCTTTTCACCATTTCCTGTGGTGAAAAATCTCGTGTTCCTTTAGGTATGGAGGGTTTCATAATTTAGTAGTCAGTAATCAGTTAACAGTGGTCAGTCGTCAGTAGTAATGAGTTGAAATATTAGTTATAAATACTGGCCACTGACTACTGACAACTGACCACTGGAATTGACAAAAATACATTCATTTTGAGAAATAGTAGTTTCTTTTCATAATAGTATGTAATATTGCCTGACCAAAACAGCCGGAAGCCAATAGCCGAAGGCATATAGTGAAATCAAACTATGAGTAAACAATACCTTCTTTCTGTCCTTCTCATTATCTCGGGCTTCATGAATGTCCAAAGCCAGAACTATAATTTCCCTGCCGATAACTTCCGCACGCCGGAAAACCATTATTACTGGAAAAACCGCATGCCCTACCCCGGCTATTGGCAGCAGGATGTACATTACACGCTCATTGCTTCTTTGGATGATTCCACTAACACTATTGACGGGACTGAAACGCTGGTATATTACAATAACTCCCCTGATACTTTGAAGGTAGCTTTCTTTCACCTATATACCAATGCGCAGAATAAAGACTCTTACTACAGCAACCTTTATAAAAACAATAAGCTGCCGCTCACTTTCGGGAAATATGAATCAGAAGACAGCGGCTGCTATGTGAAATCCATCCGTATAGGAAATACGGAACTTCAAACCGAAGTGGATAATACTGTGATAAAAGTAACTCTTCCGCAACCCTTGCCACCCAATAGTTCCGTGACTTTTAACATTACTTTCAAAACCTTTTTTGACATGGGTGGCACACGCAACCGCATGAAGATGTTTTATGCGTACAAAAACCTCAAGCAATTTGATGTGGTGCATTGGTATCCTCGTATATGCGTTTACGATAAGAAATTTGGTTGGGATGTTGAACAACACCTTGCGCATGAGTTTTATGGAGACTATGGTACATTTGATGTAGCATTTACCTTGCCAAATAATTATGTAGTTGGAGCCACAGGCAACCTTCTTAACGAAGACGAAGTGATGCCCGATACCTTGCTCCGTAAATTAGATATTCATAACTTCCGCGACAAAAAGTGGAATTCACCACCATCAGTTGTGATACCCCGCACCAACAAACCCAAAACGTGGGTTTATCATGCGGTGAATGTATTTGACTTCTCCCTCACCGCCGACCCTACCTACCGTATTGGTATTTCCAACTGGAATGGAGTGCAATGCATTGCGCTGGCAGAAGAAATGCATGCTGCAAGATGGCAGAATGCAGCTTCCTATACGGCTAATGTTATTGCCAATGATTCTAAATTTTTTGGAATGTACGGGTACCCTAAAATTATTGTAGCGGATGCACGTGACGGTATGGAATATCCTATGCTGACACTTGATGGAGGCGCAGATCCAGACTACCGTACAACATTGGCACACGAAGTAAGCCACGAATGGTTTTTTGCCATGGTAGGAAGCAACGAGACCTACCGCGCTGCGCTGGATGAGGGTTTTACGGAGTTTGCCGAAAGTTGTGTTTACCAAAAGATAGATGGGCCTAATATAGTAGAGTACCCTCCTGCCAATGCATATGTGCGCCAGTATTACCGTCCAGCCTCTACGGTGATGCAAGAAGTCTATTTCGGGTATTTGATGAATAATGCCATGGATATTGGCGATTTTACAGAAAATTACCAGGGTAAGATATATGCTGCCCGTGCTTCAGCCCGCTATGGATATAAGAGTATCACGCTCAATACCCAATCCGATAATTTTGTGAGCGCCATAGCACATGATGGTGGTTATGGGCAAGTCTATTTTAAAACTTCCACTATGCTTTATAATTTAGAATATGTGTTAGGCGATTCTATCTTCTTTAAAGCCATGCAGCACTATTTTAACCAATGGAAATTCTGCCATCCTTACCTGAATGATTTTCGGAATTCGATTACAGAATACGTGCATACCGATCTTACCTGGTTCTTTGATGAGTGGCTCACCACGCCTAAAATAATAGACTACGGCATTGGCAGAATTAAAAAGAGCAAGGATAAAGACCAATACACCATTACCTTTAAAAGAGAAGGAGAAATGCAGATGCCAATTGACTTTAGTGTAACATCGAAAGACGGCAGCGTTTATAGCTATTATATTCCTAACTCGTGGTATGAGAAGAAAACGAATGCCATTATCCTACCCAGATGGATTGGATGGGGAAAGATAGAACCCACATATACGGCTACGGTAACGGTTCCCGGCGGAATATCAAAAGTGGTTATTGATAGCACGCACCGCCTCGCCGATATGAATATGCTCAACAATGCCAAGCCTTTCCCTGTAAAATTTTACTTTGATTCAAAAATTGCGAACACACCTGATTGGACCAACTACGAAGCCTTTATAGGCCCTTCGTTGTGGTACGATAGTTATGACGGAGTACAGGTCGGAGGGCATATTCATGGAGATTATATGCTCTTTAAAGATAATCTTAATGCTACCGTATATTTTAATACCCGCATAGGACAAAACCTGCCTGCACATACGCCTAACATGGGCAATAACCAGCCGGTTGCCTTTACCTTCGATTACCAGACAGCCACTGACGGCTTTATCAATAACTCCTCGGTAAACTTATATCTCCGGGACCTTGACGGACTTGAAGAAGGCAGGCTATTGTTCCAGGTGAAAGATAATTCACTTAAAAATACCTTTTATGCAGAATTAAAAAGCATGTATCGTCCCTTTGTTTACGATAGTCTTTATGAACTGACTCCTTATATGTATGATTATTATGGTGATATTATTCCAACTTGGCAATACAAAGAATTCAATAATTCTATCACCGTAGGGTTAAAGCATGATTATAGTTATTCAGCTTATGGAAATGGCTCTTATGGGATTACATTCCGCAGTTCGACTTTTACTAATGACTCTAACTATTATAATCAATCTTCATTCACCTGGCTAAATAGCCAAACTATTTTCAAGAAATTAGTTTTAAAAACGCGTGTTTTTGTACAATACGGAGCTGGCCGCAATACTCCTACGGAGTCGGCCCTTTATATAGCAGGGGCAAACCCGGAAGAACTGGCTGATAATCCATTCACCGGGGCGGCGGGTATTGTTCCATCCAGTTGGGCTAACTATGGTTATAATTTGAATTATTTGCAGGAAGGTGGCGGACTTGACCTGAGAGGCTATTCGGGATATACCTATACTGCGCTGGATTCGAAGGGTACTCCGCTATTTGCATATTATGGTACTTCAGGCGCATCGGTAAATGCTGAATTGGAATTCAATCACCTTATTCATTTTAACCCTCGTTTCCTGCAAAATACTTTTGCGCTTACTACTTATCTTTTTGGTGATGCGGGAATGATAAACCTTACTCCATTAGCCAGTGAAAAACTCCCGTTAGAATTTAGTAATGTGATAGCAGATGCAGGCTTAGGAGTAGCTCTCACCATACAAAAATGGGGACCCTTGCAATTGGTAAAGCCTCTTACCATCCGTTTCGATATGCCGTTTTTCCTGAACCGTCTTGAATACAATACAGGCCCCAATTATATTGAATACCGCTTTGTAGTTGGAATTGGAAGAAGCTTTTAAGAGCAACAGTGAATTGTTATTCCCCGGTTTTTCTTTTTAAAATGATAACGGAAGATTCAGGATGATCCAGGCGGTTTTTTACATCATCGTTCCAATAAGTCTGCCATCCCCTATTCATAAAAAAATCAGAAAAACCGACGGGAACATAATATTTAGTAAGATATGTATTTGCCCAATCTATTAAGGTTGTCGGGCTTCCTCTTTGGCTCAGCCATGAAAATGTTACATTGCAGAATATAGCGAATGCAGGTTTATTTTGTTCTATTTCTTTTATCATCTGTTCCTGCATAAGTTCATTGTAAGGCTGGTTTTCTACAAGAGGATAAGTATATAGATAGCCGCTTGCAGACAGCCTGTCAGCATAAAAGCAAATTTCAGGCTCGGAACCCAAAATGACAATCTTGGCTGTATCGCTCGTATTATCTTTAATGTACTTCGCAATTTCCTGGGCTTCATTAAATGGATTTCCCCAGTATGCAAGAGAGCAAACTGTTTTGGGAGTATAATTGAAGAAATACAGACGGTTGGTATATATAGTGAACAATACAATTGCCGATAGAATTGCTATGGCAGTATTCGGCGATTTTAATATATGCATCCGCTGCTTGATTTGTGCAACGGCAAATTCTATGAATATACCTGTTAAGAGGCCAATAGCCGGTAATACAACTATAAAATAATGCGGACGGAAGTAAAATCCTGAACTAACGGCGCAAAAGGAAGCAATAAAATAGAGGAGGGCAAATAGTTTTTGCAGGCGGGTGTAAGGGCTCCAAAATAAAATTAAAATACTTGCCAGCGCCGGCACCCATATATAATAAAAAAGAGGCCAGGTAGGAACGAATGTGGAGTTAAAATAGAGCATGATCATATCGAAGCTCTTTACTGACTCGTATGTAGAGGCATATTTAATGGTCCATAGCCAGAAAACGTTGAATTGCCCGGCAAGTGTCACAATTAAAACCACAATAATATAGGGGATGGAAACCCCGGAGCCAAAAAATAAAAAGTTCTTGATTATTTGCGGAAGGCTTTGTTTTTTCTCGGTTTTCAGGTAAAGGAATAAGAAAATAGCTCCAAACAATATCAGGAAAATAGCCTGCTGTTTCATAAGGAAGGCCATTCCAAGCATTAAGCCAAAAAGAAAAACTTTCAAGGGTTTTCCCGCCTTCATGAAACCGGAAAGAAACACCAGGCCGATAGAACTATAAAAACAAATAAACTGCGTGGCATGAGCGGCAAAACCATCAAAAACAATTGCGATAGCCATCAATCCGTAGATACTTGCTGTTGATAGCCCTATGAACGGGTTAAATATTTTTTTAAATGCGGTAAAAAGCAAATACATAGTTGTTGCATTTACAAAAACCATTCCCAGGTGAACCCCTGAATTGGTATGCCCGAAAATGAGAATTAAAACAGCATACATAAAAGAAGTGCCTGGCAATTTCATAGAATAAGCATCTTTAAAAGGCGCAATTCCATGCAAAAACAGGCTGCCTATATAACCGTATTCTCCTTCATCTCTCTCAAATGGAACAGAAATAAGCCTATAGCGGATAATGCTGACAACTGCAATTATTATCCAAAGAAAAATCAGGTAGTAATCGAATCTCGAAGGAGGGCCTGTTGCATCCTTCAGGGATTTTTTAGGCGGTACAGCCTTTTTAGGAAGTTGTTTTGAGGGTTTCTTTTTATCCACTTATTAGTAATGAAGCAGCTGCAAATGTAAAAATATTCTTCCCACCACATTTCTACCGACCAATCCACCTGTTTTTTGTAATTTAGGCGAATCTTTCAAACAGCGATTAGCCATTGGCTATTAGTTATTAGCTATAAAGAATGACAAACATACCCGATATAACTGCCCTTACTGCCATATCTCCCATAGATGGCAGGTATAGGAAAACCACAGAAGTTTTAGCTGATTATTTTTCCGAGTATGCGCTTATCCGTTACCGGCTTAGGGTGGAGGTGGAATATTTTTTGGCGCTCTGTCGTATACCATTACCGCAGTTGGATAATGTTGATGAAGCAGCTGTTTCCGTGAATTTAAGGAATATATACAACAACTTCACCCCGGAGGAAGCGAGACATATTAAAGAGCTGGAGGCAATTACCAACCATGATGTAAAAGCAGTGGAATATTTTCTGAAAGGCAAGCTGGATAGCCTTAATATGGCAGACAGCAAGGAATTTATCCACTTCGGGCTCACTTCGCAGGATATTAATAATACTGCCGTTCCTCTTTCATTGAATGAATTTAAAAGAGATGTGCTTTTGCCCTGTTTAGATGATATTTTACTCACCCTGAAAAAACTCTCGGAAGAGTGGAAAGATATACCTATGCTTGCCCATACACACGGGCAACCGGCCTCCCCTACCCGGCTCGGAAAGGAGATGATGGTTTTTGTGGAAAGGCTTTCTTCTCAAATAGACGTAGTGAAAAGAATACCCACATCTGCTAAGTTTGGCGGAGCTACCGGCAACTTTAATGCCCATGTGGTAGCCTATCCTTCAATTAACTGGAAAGAATTCGCTGACCGTTTTCTGCATGATGAACTGGGACTTTTCCGCCAACAGCATACTACACAGATTGAGCATTATGACGGCCTTGCAGCCCTGTGCGATGCCATGAAGCGTGTTAATACTATTCTGCTTGACCTTTGCAAGGATTTTTGGACCTATATCTCTTTCGATTATTTCAAACAAAAAATAAAGGCGGGCGAGATTGGTTCCTCCGCCATGCCACACAAGGTCAATCCCATTGACTTTGAAAATGCAGAAGGCAACCTGGGTGTGGCCAATGCTCTTTTTGAGCACTTGGCAGCCAAATTGCCTATTTCGAGGCTGCAGCGCGACCTTACTGATTCCACTGTATTACGTAACCTTGGCGTGCCTTTTGCACATTCTCTTATCGCATATAAATCGTTGATAAAAGGTTTTGGCAAGCTTATACTTAATGAACCTGCCCTGAGGCGAGACCTTGAAAATAACTGGTCGGTGGTGGCAGAAGGAATACAAACCATATTAAGGCGCGAGAACTATCCCGCTCCATACGAAGCGCTGAAAAACCTTACCCGCACCCACGATGTTATAACACAAACGAGTATGAATGAATTCATCGACTCACTGCAGGTAAGTAACGAAGTGAAAGAAGAACTCAAAAAAATCACACCCTTTAATTATACCGGGATTTAAAAATGAAGGTAACGGGATTTACCATTATCAGGAATGCGCTGAAGTATGATTTTCCTGTGGTGGAGTCTATAACCTCCATCCTGCCTCTTTGTGATGAAGTGATAGTAAGCGTGGGAAATTCAGAGGATAATACCCTTGAACTGATTAGAAATATTCAGTCACCAAAAATAAAAATTATTCAAACTATTTGGGATGATTCTATCAGCAAAGGTGGCTTGTTGCTTGCTAAAGAAACCAACAAGGCCCTTGATGCTGTTTCGCCCGACTCAGATTGGCTTATCTACATGCAAGCTGACGAGGTAATACATGAAAATGATATACCTGTAATTAAAGCCTCCATGCAAAAATGGAGAGGCAAAAAAGAAGTGGAAGGACTGCTTTTCGACTACAAGCATTTTTACGGGTCCTATTCTTTTTTAGAAGATTCACGGCTATGGTATAGACGGGAAATTAGAATTGTCAGAAACAATAAGCATGTCCGCTCCTATCGGGATGCCCAGGGCTTCCGCATTTTTGATCACCTCCCTCCTACCGATGAAGAACTATTGAACGGAGGACGTAAACTCAGAGTTAAGAATTCGGGAGCAAGCATATACCACTATGGATGGGTTAAGCATCCGGTTGTGCAGCAAAATAAAAGAAACAGCTTTTATAAACTTTGGCATGATACTACTTCAGGAGGGAGCATTGAAAAAAATCTAAAAGAAACTGCTGAATATGATTATTCGGTAGTTTGTGCATTAAAAAAGTTTGAAGGCGCTCATCCTGCTGTAATGCTGGAGAGAATAAAAAAGCAAAATTGGAAATTTGATTTTAATACGGCTAAAAAAAATCTAAGTCCCAGGGAAAGTATAGTCCGATTTATTGAAACAAAAACGGGCTGGAGACCCGGTGAATACAAAAATTATAAATTAATTTGACTATGTTTTTCATTATTTCAAAGCTGTTAAATTTCCTGATGACACCTATTGTTTGGGTTGCAATTTTGTTGGTTTGGACTATCTTAACCAAAGATGCCCGAAAAAAACAGAAAAGGCTCATTATAACATTTGCAGTGTTTTATTTTTTCTCCAATGGTTTTATATTGGGTGAGTTCATGCGTCCTTATGAAACCCCTGCTATAGAGGAAAATGAGTTGCATGGCAAATACGATGCGGGTATTGTGTTAGGCGGAATGATTGCCTACGACCCTGCTTTTAAACGCCCTCAATTTGACAGATCAGTTGACCGGCTTATGCAAGCAATAACTCTATACAGAGATGGCAAAATCGGTAAAATTTTTATTAGCGGAGGGTCTGGTAGCATTCTCGAAAAAGACGTTCTGGAGTCTGAAATTTTAAAAAAATACCTGGTAAAACTCGGAATTCCTGACTCTTCCATTATTATTGAGAAATATTCGAAGAACACGAGAGAGAACGCGTTATTCTCCAAGCCAATTTTAGATAGTCTAAATAAAAATGGAAAATATCTCCTTCTCACTTCAGCATTCCACATGCCGCGGGCTATACGTTGTTTTAGAAAAGTGGGCATAAATGCTACGGCCTATAGCACTGACAGATATTCCGGCCCCCGGAAGTTCGTTTTTGATTTTGTTTTTATCCCTAATGTTCAGACGATGGAAGGATGGGATGTGTTACTCCATGAATGGCTTGGGTTGCTTATATACAAAATTGCAGGCTATATTTAATATCCGTTTAATAGACTTAAAGTATGTTGGCTGAATCAGCGTCTTTCATTTCACGTAAATAAAATACTCTTAAATTAGCGGTTTCCCCTACAAAGATTTTATGAATATTGGAATAGTATGTTATCCTACATTTGGCGGAAGCGGGGTTGTTGCAACCGAACTTGGCAAGGCACTTGCCACCGAGGGGCATAAGATTCATTTTATAAGCTATGACCAACCGGTACGGTTGAATGTTTTTACCAATAATTTATTTTATCACGAGGTTACTGTTTCCGATTACCCCTTGTTTGATTATCCGCCTTATGAACTTGCACTTGCAAATAAAATAGTGGAGGTTACCAAATATGAAAAACTAGATATTGTGCATGTGCATTATGCCGTTCCGCATGCTGCCGCAGCTTATATGGCACAACAGATTCTTGCCGATGAAAATATTCATCTTCCTTTTATTACCACACTGCACGGAACGGATATTACCCTGGTGGGAAAAGATGCATCTTTTGAATCCGCAATTTCATTTGTAATGAACAGATCCAATGCAGTAACTGCAGTATCGGAGAGCCTGAAACAGGATACCTATAAATATTTTAAGCGGGTAAAAAGGGAAATTCAAGTTATTCCCAATTTCATCTGCCCGGACGATTATGTTTTTCAAAATAAGATAGAAACCCGCAGGAAGTATGCCGGAGATGATGAGAAAATACTGATGCATACATCCAATTTCAGAAAAGTAAAAAGAGTAGAGGATGTATTAAGGGTGTTTGACATTGTCCGGAAAAAGATGCCTGCGCGCCTTATCCTCATTGGCGATGGACCTGAGCGCAGCAATATTGAAAGGCTTTGCCGGGAACTGGATACCTGCTCTCAGATTACTTCGCTTGGCAAAGTGAGTGAGCCGGGAAGTTATTTGAGCATAGCTGACCTCTTTGTGCTACCATCAGAAACTGAAAGCTTTGGACTTGCCGCATTGGAAGCAATGGCTGCCGGAGTTCCGGTAATATCAACTAATACGGGGGGCTTGCCTGAAATAAACAAGCAGGGTTATTCCGGAATGTTGAGTAACGTAGGTGATGTGCAGGATATGGCAAAGAATGCCTTATATATTTTAGAAGATAATGCCAGGCACAAGCAATTTCAGGATAACGCCCGGATGCAAGCTGAGAAGTTTGATATAAAGAAAATATTGCCGATGTATGAGGATTTATATAAAAAGCTCGTAAAGAAATGAAACCTAAAAAATTAATCCTGTTAATCTTTCTATCGTTATTCACTATAGCAATCCAGGCTCAAAGCAGGGGAATAGATACTATACCATGGCATGATGACCTTAAGCTGACATGGGCTGATTTTAAAGGCGCCCCGGATAATTCATCCGCTTATGATGCATATACGGATTATCTGATAACATTCAATTATAGCTATACATCCTTGGGAGCACGTATTAGTGTTCGTCTAGCCAACTATTTTGACCGGGATAAATCATGGGTGAAAAAGGATAAAGAAAAGGATTCGCTGCTAATGCACGAAAAAGGTCATTTTGCTATTGCTGAAATATATGCGCGCAAGGCACGGAAAATAATTACAGATACTGTAATTCTCCAATCGAATGTTACAGATATTCTCCAGGGTGTTTACAGCAGGATTGTAAAAGAATGTAGCAACCGCGAGGCGCAATATGATGATGAAACCCAGCATTCAAAGATCACCGCTAAGCAAATAGAATGGCTACAAGAAATATATAGTGAACTTGATGGTTTGAAGGCTTATTTAAACCCTGTTGTAGAAAAAAGTTTTCAATAGTCTTTTTTACTTTACTTCTTCCAGCCTTCAGGATTTTTCAACCATTCTTCCAGTGTTTTCAGGTCTTTTTCTGCTATGTAATTTGTTTCAGCAGCTCTTTCTATCAGTGTAGGATAATCGCAGAGTGAAACACAAGCGAGCTTCGCCTTTTTCAAATTTTCTTCCGACACTTTTAAATTATAATTGAAAATAGATACCACTCCTTTTACAATGCATTTTTCTTTCCGGAGGGCTTCGACAGCCTTTATGGTACTACCCCCGGTAGATATTAGGTCTTCTATAACCACTACCGACTGCCCTGCCTGAATTTCCCCTTCTACCAGGTTTCCGGCTCCATGCTTTTTAGCTTCACTGCGAACATAAACAAAGGGTAATCCCAAATCCTGGGCTACCAGTACTCCTTGGGGAATGCCACCGGTAGCAACACCGGCAATTAAATCAGGTTTACCGAATTGGTCGTTTATAGCGGAAACAAACTGCTGGCGCAGGTATGTCCTTATTTTAGGATTGGAAAGTGTTTTGCGATTGTCGCAGTAAATGGGCGATTTTATTCCTGACGCCCAGGTAAAGGGTTTATCGGGTTGAAGCATTACTGCTTTGATTTGAAGTAAAAAATCGGCAACTTTGCGAGCTGAATCTCTATTATTAATCATGGTACAAATGTATAAAGTTTATTACAACGACAGGGTTATTCTGTTTGGAAAAATTAAGGAGGAACAAGCAAAAAGTAAAGGATCGAAAACATATATTTCGTCCAAAGACAGTATTGCCGCGATATGGAAAAGATTTAAGAAGAACGGAAAAATAAAGAAAGCATATATTATTGGAAACGAGAAAAAAATCCTGAAAGAACTTATTGCACAATTTAATTTGGTAAAGGCAGGCGGAGGCTTGGTGAAAAATAAATCAGGGGAATACCTTTTGATATTTCGCAATAAAAAATGGGACTTACCAAAAGGTAAACTTGAAAAGCGAGAAACGGCTAAAGCCGGAGCTAAAAGAGAAGTAGAGGAAGAATGTGGCATAAAAGGAGTAAAAGTGGTTACTCCCCTGCAGGAAACCTATCATATATATGAATTACAGGGAAAGCTAAATATAAAACAAACAAAATGGTTTGAGATGTCCTATTCGGGAAGCCAGGCGACAAAGCCGCAGAGGGAGGAAGGTATTGAAAAGGCTATATGGGTAAAAAAGGCTCAAATAGGAAGGCTGACAAAAAATATGTATCCTTCAGTTATAGACATCCTGAGAAATAAAAAATTAATAGCACTCGAAAAGTGATTTAGCAATAGTTTCGGGGCAAGAAAAGGGCAGCGTGAAGAAGTATGTTGTAAAAGCGAATTTTATATAAATTTGTACGAATATAAAAAAACAATTATATTTGTTTTTGAAAATCAACTGTTAAATTTAATTTTTCCATGAAAAAATACAATAAATTTATCATTAGTTGCAGCATATTAAGTTTATCAGTACTATCCTCGCAACGGGTTTTTTCTCAGCATTATGAGGGTTTGACTCCTGATAAAACTTCCGATAAAAATAACACCACTACTACCACAAAAGTTAAAAAGTCAATACTGAATTTTGGCTTTTTTTCGCCACTAAATCATCATCTGTCCTTTGGTTATGACCAATTAGTAGGAACGTCGCTAATACTGTCTTCTCAAGTTGGAATTATTGGTCCGGGGTTTAATCAAATGGCTAATCCATCCCAAGGGGCTTTTGTAGAAGTAGGCCCTAAATTCTTTTTTTCTCCCGATTGGATAATGGATGGCATGCGCCGTTTCAATGCAATGCAGGGCGCCTATTTTAAGCCGGAACTTGTAATTTCAGTGTTTTCTCAATCCTATACATCGTATAACTTTTACAACTATGGCCCAAGCGGTAATCAAAGTTATACAGGAGTAGCCCTTATGCTCAATTTTGGAAGGCAATGGATTTTTGCCAATTCATTTGTTCTTGATATGTACATAGGAATAGGCTACGACCTCACGTCTGACAATTCTTCCAATATCAATAATGAGCCAACCAGTGATAACTACTTTAGTTATATAAGTTTTGGCTCATCATTTCCTCTTGCTATTTCAGGTGGAATAAACTTAGGTATTCCGTTTTAAAATAAATGGGTCTATAACTTACTATTGGATCGTTGCTTATTTTAAAGCTCCGCAGCCATCAAGTTGCATCCGCGTATGTCGCTGCTATCAAGGCGACCAGCAATTTCAAAATCGCCGTTAGGCGAAATAATGCCCATATCATCTGTTGCAATAAAAGAACACGAATAAATGTTGGCAAAGTCAATGATATTAATTGCGCCGCTTCCGTTTACCAGTCCTATTCGGAAAGGGTCATAAATATCTCTTATTAAAACTCGCATCCACGGCACACATTGAAACACTCCATTCCCTTTGGAATATGCCTGTGAAAGTAGTTCCGTCATTCCATATTCAGAATGAATGTTGGCAGTTTTAAATGCGCCTGTAAGGATTTTATGTACTTCCTGTTTTGTCAATTCTTCTCTT
>Ga0206873_1109_pt1 | contig 27017 bp, 22 predicted proteins | sample Alteio_BWOrgCont_11_FD_152631 | JGI IMG/M metagenome (GOLD analysis project Ga0206873, IMG submission 152631) | Enriched cells from forest soil in Barre Woods Harvard Forest LTER site, Petersham, Massachusetts, United States -... | ecosystem: Environmental > Terrestrial > Soil > Temperate forest >...
GAGTCCCGGCATTATTGGCATCAGGAACATTGACATCAAAAGGAATGTCATCACCCCGAGACATCCCCGAGATAAAGGAAATCAAGAGGATCCCAAAAAGAATCGCCTGATTCCTTGATACCGAAACTCGCGTCCAAACATCTTTCGGTTTCATTGCCATAACATCCCTGTCACAACTGCGGTAAGTACCAAAGTGCTCCGACCGACAATAGTATGTTAAAAACTAAGTTCTTCGATGGGCTCAAAGGAATTATGTCTGTCTTTTGATAGAGTAATCCCTGAAGATCCAATTTAATTCCAAAATTTCGCGTAATAAAAAATCTTTGATTTAACCCGATTCCAAGTGTGGGGCTTGACTCCGAAGGGGTGAAACTAATAATTCCAGCTCGGACGGTTCCTCCAAGATTCAAATTTGCAACGCCTTGTTTGGTCACGCTGATTTTTCCGTAAAATGGTGTGAACTCGTACTCGCCCAAAAACATGAATTGTGGCTGAGGATTATTGTTAAATGGAATAAAATTTCCGCCTGGCACAGAAGTTTGAATCTGACCGACATAACTACTTGCTGAATCTATAAAATAGGCAGCGTTAATGCCGACCGCATATAATTCTGACAGGTGATATTCGACGTCGGCACCGATGGGAAAGGTATTGATAAAAGGGTCATTCAAAGAAAGGCCAAAGTATCCACCAACTTCAATTCGAGAGTCAGTGGGAACAACACGCTTCTTCACAGCTTCCGGTTGGTCAAATACAGGTAGAACACTTTCACGAGCCAATTCTTCCTCAGAAAATTCAACAACATCAGCTTTGGCAAGTTTTCCAAGTGCGAGACAAGCTCCCAAAAATAAAACCAACAAAACTCGGCCCAAGGTCGTTGAATGCCAGGGCTCCGTCATGAAGCCTTCCTTTTCTTGATTTGGTTTTTGCTGGGTCCTTTTGCTAGGGCCCCATGTTGTCGAATAAGATCAACGACTTCACGAACGGCTCCTAGTCCGCCTCCGGTTTTCGTCACATAGTGAGCCGCTTTTTTTACTTCTGAAACGGCGCCTGGAACTGTCGCCGCAAAACCCACGGCCTCGAGAATGGGGATATCGAAAATTTCATCTCCGATGAACGCAATTTCTTCAACTTTGTATCCGGTATTCTTCAGAATTTCTTGGAACGGCCCGACTTTATCTGCGGCTTCGAGATAAAAGTGTTTAATATTTAGAAAACTCATTCGTTGGACTACGTCATCGGATTTTCCGCCTGAAATAACACCGACTTCGTAGCCCTCATCCATGAGAAGCTTCATCCCAACCCCATCCTTGACATGAAAAAAACGGCGCCACTTACCTTCGCTGTCGATCCAAAGTCTTCCGTCCGTAAGAACCCCGTCCACATCACAAATGAGCATCCGGACTCGCTTGAGTCGCTGTTGAAGGTGGCGCATACACTAAGTATTCTTGCAAAATTTACATTAAAACAAAAGGTAAGATGTTGGAACCTGGTAAGTCTGGACGAGACGTTGGTCTAGCGAACGCGCGCTCTCAAAAGATCTTGAAGATGCAATAGTCCCACTGGAGCATGTGGTTTCTTACTGTGACGATCCACAACAAAAAGATTTTGAATTGCAAATTGCTCCATCAAAAAGAGTGCCCGCTCAGCCATCTCGGCAGCGTCAACGACTTTAGGATTGGTGTTCATGATGTCGCGGGCGGCATCATCAAGTGGGTTCTTACTTTTTTCTAGTCGTCGGCGCAGGTCCCCATCGGTGATTGAACCAATTAGTTTTCCTTCCGCGTCAATAACCCCACAAACACCCCGAACTTCTTTCGAAGTCATTTTGGAAATCACTTCTTTCATACTGTCTTGGGGCTGGACTAACGGGACAGCATCGCCAAAATGCATAAGATCACTAACTCTCGTTAAGAGTTTTCGTCCCAGTGCACCGCCAGGATGATATTGAGCAAAATCTTCGGGTTTAAATCCACGCATGCTGAGAGTGGCCACAGCGAGGGCGTCCCCCATAGCGAGGGCTGCGGTCGTACTGGAAGTCGGTGCGAGTCCCATAGGATCAGCTTCTTCCTTGACTGAAACATCTAATACAACATCGCTCGCTTGCGCCAAGGACGAATCCAAATTTCCCGTAAGGGAAATGATTCTTAGTCCCTTGCGTTTTGAAAAATCGAGAAGGGCTTTGAGCTCATCTGTTTCTCCTCGATAAGAAAGAGCGATAATAAGATCATCAGCACCCACCGCGCCCAAATCACCATGAGAAGTCTCAGCGGGATGAACAAAAATGGAAGGCGTTCCAGTAGAAGACAAGGTAGAGGCAATTTTACGAGCAATCAGGCCAGACTTACCCATGCCTGTAACCACGACTTTTCCTTTGCAGTTATGAAGAAAATCGACAGCCTTATCGAAACGTTCATCGAGTTTATTTTTTAAATCAAGAATACACTGGGCTTCGATTTCGAAAACCCTTCGCGCTTCGCCTATGAGTGAAGATGCAGGTCTAGATTTCTCGGTCACGAGCGACCTCTTGCCTGAAAAAACTCACGGGCCTTCTTTTTTGTCGTAGAGGATTTCGGACTGCGCGCGCTCGCTCGAGCGGGTGCTTGAAGCTTGGATGTCACTTTTGCTGATCCCAAATTTTTCGTGGGTATTCGATTTCCTTTTTTCTTGGACGCCGTCAAATGAAGGCAAGCCTCTACAAAACTCGTGAACAAAGGGTGTGGTGTCATCGGCTTAGATTTAAATTCGGGATGGAACTGGCATCCTACAAACCACGGGTGATCTTTGAGCTCCACGATCTCTACCAAATCCCGCTCTTCGCAGATTCCAGAGAGTTTCATTCCGTATTTTTTCAAAATTTCACGATAGCGATTATTGAATTCATAACGATGACGATGACGTTCCTGAATTAAATCCTTTTTATAAATCGATTGAGCGAGAGTTCCATCCACCAAATGGCAGGTGTAACTTCCCAATCTCATCGTTCCGCCTTTCTGTGTCACTTTGCGCTGCTCATTCATGATGTCGATCACATAATTTCGAGATATATTTTTCTTCGTCGCAAATTCGCGGCTCGTGGCATCAACAATACCAGCCACATTTCGAGCAAATTCGATCACCGCAAGTTGCATTCCAAAGCAAATTCCAAAATAAGGAATTTTTTGTTCACGGGCATACTGAATAGCAAGGATTTTACCTTCTGCTCCACGATAACCAAATCCGCCGGGAACAAGAACTCCATGAATGTTTTGAAGAGACTCTCTCACACTTTTTTCATTTAAATTTTCAGAATCGATATAGACGAGTTCAATTTTTGAATTGTTGGCAATTCCACCATGAATAAGAGCTTCATTGAGAGATTTGTAACTTTCTTTAAGGTCGACATACTTGCCGACAATTCCAATTCGAACAGTATTCTCAGGATTCTTAATCGTTTTAACAACCTTATCCCATGGGGCAAGATTGATCGTTTCTGACTTTAAATGAAGGCGATTCACAACAAGCCCGTCAAGATTTTGCTGATGCAGCATCAAAGGAACTTCGTAAATTGTCGAAGCATCTGGACAAGAGATTACGGCTTCAGGTTTTACATTACAAAATAATCCGATCTTAGATTTCAAATCGGCTGAAATGGCCTTCTCGCTTCGACAGACAAGAAAGTCGGGTTGAATTCCGATTCCACGCATTTCTTTTACAGAGTGTTGGGTGGGCTTACTTTTTAATTCTCCCGCGGCCGCGATATAAGGAACAAGCGTTACGTGAATAAACACCACATTTTCAAATCCACAATCAACGCGCATCTGTCGAATGGCCTCTAAAAATGGAAGGCTTTCGATGTCGCCAACGGTTCCTCCAATTTCAATTATTGAAACTTCAGCTCCCTGAGATGTTTCATAAATGCAGTTCTTAATTTCATCTGTAATATGGGGAATGACTTGAACGGTCCCACCTAGGTAGTCTCCTCGGCGCTCCTTACTAATGACCGAGTCGTAAATTTGGCCTGTCGTGTAGTTATTCGAACGACTGACTCTGACATTAGTAAATCTCTCATAGTGACCCAAATCCAAGTCGGTCTCGGCGCCATCGTCAGTTACAAAGACTTCGCCATGCTGCAAAGGCGACATGGTTCCCGGATCAACATTGATGTAGGGATCGAATTTCATCATGGAAATTTTAAGACCTCGAGCTTCCAACAACGCTCCCAGACTCGCAGCACAAAGACCCTTCCCAATGGAGGAGACAACCCCGCCGGTCACAAAAATATATTTTTGCACCATAGGGCCTTTCTTCTTCATGCTCTAGCTCCTTCTATTTTGTATGAGTTCTTCTACTCTTATCACATCTTCAGGAGTATCGACACCCCAAGATTCATAATCGGTCAAGACGACCTTAATGCGGGCTCCGAGCCAAAGCGCTCGAAGCTGCTCCAGTCCTTCAGCCTTCTCAATTTCAACTGGCTTTTGGGCACAAAATCGTTTCAAAAATTCACGGCTATAGCCATATAAACCAATATGCTTGAGGCAGGTAAAATCCCCCTGAGAGTGAGCCCTAGCCAAGCTTCTGGAATAGGGGATGGGAAGTCGACTAAAATAAAGCGCCTCACTCTTTGAATTAATGACGATTTTAGCCACATTGGCATTATGAAGCTCTTCTTCACTTTTCAGTAGACGGGCCAGGGTGGCCATTTCTATGCCATCCTTTAAAGCCTCAGACAACGTATCTAAGACCTTACCCGTGATAAGAGGTTCATCGCCCTGGATATTGAGAACGTAGTCACAGGGGATTTTTTCGATAGCGGCCCAAACTCGATCACTTCCCGATGGCAGTTGCGAATCAGTCATAACAGCCCTAACCCCGCCTGTTTTCGCAAGAGCCGCGATGCGTTCGTCATCAGTGGCCACTAAAACTTCCGAGAGTGATTTGGATTGGAGGGCCCCTTCAATAACCCATGTGAGAAGAGGTTTTCCGCTAATCTCTTTGAGAGGTTTACCTTCGAACCGGGATGAGGCGAACCGGGCCGGAATGACGCCAAGGATTTTCATTTGGTCGCGGGCTTGATCCACGCCTTAAATATATAGTCTTCAACGGTTTGAACTCCATCATTTTTTAGAGCCGAAACAGGAAAAAAGACTTCCTTCGGCAATCGCGATGTTTCTATCCAAGTATTGAATAACTTTAGTGATTCGGCGCGACTCAATTTATCTATCTTAGTCAAACAACAAACAAACGGAATATTTCGGCTGATGGCCAGCTTATTGACGATGTCTTCTTCTTCAGTCCATTCACGCCGGACATCACAGATCAGAAGGATTCCGCCGAGGTTTTCACGCTGAGCGAAATATTTCTCTGTCATCTCTGCCCACAGTTTTCGCTCATCAAGTTGCCGGGCTGCATAGCCATAGCCGGGCAGATCAACAATTCGATAGTGGGCACCAACATCAAAAAAATTGATAAGTCTCGTTTTACCTGGAGTGCCGCTGATCTTGGCTATCTTCGCCCCCCCGGTCATAGCGTTTAAAAGAGTGCTTTTACCAGCGTTGGAACGCCCAACGAGTGCTACTTCCGGCCGATTGGTGTCCGGATAATCTTCAGGCCAAACTGCACTTTTAATGAATTTTGCTGATCCCATAAGCGATGGACATTACTACGAGAAAAATATTGTGACAACCGCAAGAACACTTGCCTGCAATTCTTAGAAAGGCGACCTTAGGTGCGCTTTAAGTGGTTCTAGGTGCGGCATGGATCCTGAATTAGCCGTTAGGCGAATAGGAGGTGAATATGAATCAAACTATCAACTTAACTGAGACTTCGCACCAAGCACGAGAGGCTTATCTCGTTCCCATTAAAGGGGGTATCCCTATCTCCATTGAGGGAGTCATGACCGTGGGGCGCGACCCGGAAAATGATATTTGCCTTACCGATCCCCATATTAGCTTGAGACATTGTCAATTGGAGAAACGGCCCCATGGAATTTTCATTCGTGACCTAAAAAGTAGAAATGGAGTCAGACTTAACGGCTTAAGAATTGCCGAGGGACAATTGACCCCCGGAACCGAAGTGCAAATTGGATCTACTGATTTTGTATTTCAAACTCAGCAACCCGATAAGCCAACCAATCTGCCACTCAAATCTCGAAATTCAAATTGGATGACCACGATTCAATCGATGGTCAGCGTAGCTAAAACCAACTTGCCTGTTTTTTTGGAAGGCGAAAGTGGAACAGGAAAAGAAGTGGTCGCACATATAGTTCATGACCATAGCGACCGTGACGAAGGTCCTTTTGTCAGCGTAAACTGCAGTGCCCTCACCGAAAGTCTCGTAGAAAGCGAACTTTTCGGACACATCAAGGGAAGTTACACGGGAGCAACCTGTGATCGAAAAGGAGCCTTTGAGGCGGCTCGAGGGGGGACTCTTTTTCTTGATGAAATTGGCGACCTTCCACTTTCGCTACAGCCTAAGCTTTTGCGAGCTCTTGAAAACCACGAGATCCGCCCCGTGGGCTCTGATAAAACGGTCGAAACCGACGTGCGAATCGTTACGGCCACTCATAAAAATCTTGAGAAACTAGTTACCGAAAACAAATTTCGAGCTGATCTCTATTTTAGGATTCACGTTGTTAAAATCAGTATTCCAGCGCTGCGTGAGAGAATGGAGGATTTCGATGATCTTCTTTATTATTTTGCTCGCGAAATGCGAGTGCGTTTTTCAGTGGCTGCCATCACGGCTCTTAAGAATCATACCTGGCCGGGAAACATTAGAGAATTAAAGAATGCGGTTTCCAGAGCTCATGCTTTGTATCCTCAAATGCAAATCATGCCTGAACACATCAAGAATCTTGTGCAGGAGCCTTTCCCCGCACCGGAGCAATACATTTTCAATCCTGGAATGATGGCTCCCGGCCAAGGAAGTATCCTCAAAGAGGTGGAAAAAGAAATGATCAAATCTCGATTGGCTGCCAACAATGGCAATCAAAGAAAAACAGCGGCTGACTTGGGAATGCCCAAAAGCACTCTTCACGATCGAATCAAGGCCTATAACTTGACTATTTCTTGATGTTCAAGGTTTTAAACATGATGTGCTTGGCAGTCCCACGATTTAAGATGTGGTTCAAACCTCGACGAATGCGAATCTTCAGTCGGATTTTCCCTGGCCCGGTATCCAGGTCGTCAAAGTTTGACTCCTCCAGAACGCGCTCAATGATGTCTTTCACTTCAGCTTCGCGATTGTGAATTTCAACAGCGGTTTCTTGATTTGACGCTTCCACATAGAGTTCTAACGTGACCATGGGGTTCGAGAATCTGTCTGGGGCCTGGAGATTAGCCACCAATCGATGTACGAGAACTGTATATTCAGGATGCTTAAGAGGGCTTTCAAGATCTTCTCCAGCTTCTTCTTCGGGTATCACCTGCATTGAATCGGCAACTTCATTAAAATTTCTTAAGAAAGGATCCTTCTCTTTGTCGGCATTTTGAAAATTGACATACACATCCCGAAGTAAAAAGAAAATGGCCAAGAAAAGAAAAATAAAAAGACCCATAGTGGAATATGTTTTTGCTGAATAACCAGTTATCTTTTTTACAAGATCAATAGCGCAATCAATAAAAATTCGTGTTTGATCCAAAATGGAATCAACAACGCCAAAGAAAGAATCCCGAGGTGAATTTTTGAAACGAGGAATCTCTCTAACAGTCGCCCTCAACGCTACAACGGGAATCTGAGTGGCTGCCCCAATCGCGGCCATAGTCAGCTTCATGAGTTTATCAGACTTAACAGGCGCGGCTTTAATGTCAGTCGGAAGTTCAACATTCAAGTCATTTTCGAGGCTGCCACCTTCTTCTTCTATTTCAGCCTCTTTGAGGTAGTCGGCTCCAATCGCAATTGATTCAAAAGTTGGAACATCTTTGATGAGACTCAGTTCATTCTTAATTTCATTCATCGACGTTTGAAATCCTGCATCCATTTGGTTAAGGAGGTCGTCGACATCTTTCAGTGTAATATCATCGACCATCTTTTCAACAGATTCAGCTTTTTCAGTTGAGCGTTTCACGGCAACTGCTGACTGAGAACTGGCAACTGCTGGCTGAGAAACGGCAGCTGTCGGATTACCGTTGCCGATGGCTCCCGTCGCCACTTGGCCTGAGGCCACTTCCATTATTTTTTTTTCTGAACTCGATATGGATTGATTAAGGCCGGCTAGTTTGGCTTTCTCAACGGCCTCACTCATATTGGGATTTACGTCAATATGACCCTCAAGACGTGGGTCCGTGGGTTCTGCAAAGCGAACTTTTTGATCCAGCTCTTTGGCTAGGCTGGCTTCAAGCTCTTTAAGCTTATCCATGATCTCATTTTTATTTTCACCGCTGGCCAATGATTTGTCCTCTCCCCCTAGTGTAAGAAAGTTGTTCAGATTTACGCAATTCTTTCCGACAAAATAATATAAGGAGACTGTGATATGAAGGACTATATCAAATACATTGCCCTGGGGTTAGGTTTTCTTTCATTTTCGGGTTGTGCCCTGATGCAACCGGAGAACAACTACGCCTCTACTCAAGAGGATGAATACGCAGCCTATTCGGCTCAAAAGAATGGAACCCTTGAAGCACTCGAAGAGCTAGGCTGGTCACCCTCTCGCCGTCTCACACCCGATGAACAAAATGTTCTGGAGAAAAGAATGGAACTTCATCGCATGGAACACAATCTCCTTAGCGAGCGCGAAAGAGAACAATACTTCAATTACAAACCTTACTTTGAGAGTGATCAAGACAGAATTGATTTCCTCAATTTGCCAAATGTCGAAGCGAGAGATCGGTTCGCAATGGCCAAGGGAATTTATTTTCATGCCAATAAATACACGCCCATTGTTCGCGATGCTGTTTCTAAAAGTGACATCGTTCTTGGCATGAATAAAGACGCCGTCATTGAAAGCTGGGGTGAGCCAGAGACTGTCGAAGTCGCCGGAAGCCAGCTCTATGGAAACGAAAAGTGGGTTTACACCGAGTACGTACCGTCCAGCGAAGGGTATCAGAAAGAAGAACGAGTGGTTATTTTTGAGGCTGGAAAAGTCGTGGGTTGGCAAAAACAATAAGTTTAGTGGGCGCTTCCCCAATTTTTGCCAGCACCGACTGATACTTTAATCGGCACAGACAATTTGACAGCAGTCTCCATCCAGATTTTTACTTTCTTTTTGAGTTCGTCTACTCGTTGCTCTTCTACTTGAAACACAAGTTCATCATGAACTTGCAAAAGCATGCAGCGAGGGCCAAATTCTTTGATTCCTGAATTCATTGAAATCATCGCCATTTTTATTAGGTCAGCGGCAGCCCCTTGGATGGGCATGTTGATAGCCGCTCTTTCGGCCATTTGTCGCCTTTGTCCATTTGAAGAATTAAGGTCGGGGTAGTAACGTCGTCGTCCGAACATCGTTTCGACATATTGATTTCGCTTTCCGTTTTCCACGACCTCATGCATGTAGTTTTGTACGCCAGGAAATCTTTTAAAATAACGGGCGATAAAATCAGACGCCACTTTTCGTTCAACTCCCAAACTCTCTGCCAATCCAAATTCACTCATACCGTAGGCAATTCCAAAGTTAATCGCCTTGGCAGCTCTCCGATGTTCAGCAGTCACTCCGTTTAGATCCACACCAAATACTTCACTGGCCGTTGCTGTATGAATATCAAGATCACTTTCAAAAGCTCGCCTAAGACCAGCGTCACCGGTAATGTGGGCTAGGATCCTAAGTTCCACCTGACTGTAGTCGGCAGAAACTAATAAAGAACCTTCGGGAGCAATAAAACTTTCACGAATCATTTGGCCCCTAGGACTTCGAATAGGAATATTTTGCAGATTGGGATGGGTTGAGCTCAGTCGGCCCGTCGTTGTCACTGCTTGATTGAAACTGGTATGAACCCTACCGGTTTCACTATTAATAAGTCGAGGCAGAGCATCTACGTAAGTTGAGCGAAGTTTGGTCAGCTCTCTCCATTCAAGAATTTTGTCAGCCACTGGATGAAGATGTTTTAGTTTTTCGAGAACATCAGAATCAGTCGAATACCCTGTCTTCGTCTTTCGAACGGCGGGAAGCTTAAGTTTTTCAAACAATACTTGGGCTAGTTGTTTTGGACTTCCCACATTGAATTCGTATCCGGCAGCATCGCAGATTTCTTTTTCAAGTAAAACAGCTTCTTTAGAAAGTTGTTTTGATAGCTCAGCAAGCTTCGTGGCGTCTATGAGAATTCCGTTTCGTTCCATTGAGTAGAGAACCGGCACCAGAGGTTGCTCAATTGAATAGAGCACTTTATGCCTTCCGTCATTCTTCAGATCAGATTGCAATTTGTTAGAAATGATTCTTGCGGCTTGGAGCCTATCTTCGGGAGTCGCAAACTCAGGCAGCGATTGAGTCGTGTGCATGCTCACCAAATCTGAAAATTCAAAGCTACCTCCAAGGCCGGTACAATAGGCCTCTAAAAGCACATCTTGCCCTACTGCCTGAAATGCTTTTTCCGAAAGATGTAGTTGATGAGCTATGTTTTTCGTATCAAACCCCGAAATCTTTACGGGCCGCGACTCTAAGTTCTCATTGAGCCAATTGCTAAGTTTCGCACCGTCACCTTCGAAACGAAAAACATCTCCTTCAATTTGAAGAGCAATGCCACGAGAAGTGACATCAAACCAAATTTCTGGGACTTTCGCTTTTTTAAACGCTCGCTCTATCTCAAATACTTCTGCGGTCACTGTCGCTTTTTTCGTCGGTGTCATTTCTGTGTGAGTTTGTGCAACTGAAATCGATTCATTTTTCGTTTCCGTGTTTTGGACTTTGCTTCTAGATGATGTCGGAGTGTTGACCGCTCCCGTTTCTCCTACAGCCCCCTCTCCCAAAAGTCTTTGGAGAAGACTTTTGAAATTCAATTCTTCGAGGAGAGGAATAAGAAGCCCGCGATTGATAGATTTGACTGCTAAATCTTCAGCAGATATTTTAAGTGGGACGTCTGTACGAATGGTTGCCAACTCGTAAGAAAGAAAGGCCTCCTTTTTATGCTCCACAAGCTTTTCACGAACACGGTCGTTCTTCACCTGATCTATATTCGCGTAAACACCCTTTAGATCTTTAAATTCTTCGAGAAGTTTTTGAGCACCTTTAGGGCCAATTCCTTTGACGCCAGGCACGTTGTCAGAAGTGTCACCAACCAGGGCGAGATAGTCGATTATTTGACTTGGATTCACTCCAAATTTAACGCGCACTCCTTCTTCATCCATGTAGGCATCTTTTGCGGGATCAAAAATTTTCACACCAGGTTCAACGAGTTGAGCAAAATCCTTGTCACCACTGACGATAATAACTTCAACACCTTGACGTTTGGATTTCTTAACAAGAGTTCCGATGAGATCGTCGGCTTCAAACCCCGGCTGATCAAAAGCAGGCACGGAAAGAGCCGCAGCGATTTGCGGCAAATAGGGAAACTGCTTTACGAGGTCATCAGGAGGGGCATCACGATTGGCTTTGTAGTCTGGATAAAGCTTCTCGCGAAATCCTGCTTCTGGAGTGTCAAAACAAAATGCGACTCCGTCAGGTTTATGTTCCCGAAGAATTTTCGTTACTGCCGCCAAAAATCCATAGAGAGCATTGGTGGGAAGTCCTTTGGAATTATTAAGTTGTCGGATGGCGTAAAAAGCTCTGAAAAACAGGGAACTCACATCCACCAAATAGATTTTTTTCATTTCTTTTTAACCTACCGGGGGCTAATCAATCGCAGGATCGAAGGGCTTGTCAATTGCATTTTCTGGAATGTTTTCCATTGAAGTGTCTACGGAATCTAAATGCGGAGACGGAGGTGAACTCCTGATACTCATAAGCGTCATGCGATTTCTCAATTCAAATTGATCCAACAGTTGCCCATAGGCATTGGCCGGAAGGTACAGGCCTTGCTCCCACTCGCTCACCGTTTGTTGGCGACAACCCAACTCTCTTGCAAACTCAGCTTGAGTAAGGCTCAGGGATCGTCTCAGTTGAAGTACGCGTTGCTTATCCCACACTTATAAAAGGTACCAGGTTCCTTTTTCTTAAGCAATGCGACATTTTTAGTACAAAAGAGTTTCTTCAAGCTTCGATTTCCGATTTGAATTGTGCGTTGGGAACCTAAACAAACTTCTTCTTATGGCCTTGCGGACATCTTCTTCAACTTGGCCATCGGGAGGGCAGTTAAGCCAATCTAATACTTTTCTAGGATCGTCAGAAAACAGAATTGAGTCTTCGACGATAGGAATATTGATTTTGAATTTGCCCAATAAACCAGGCAGAGTTGAATATTGATAGTCTTCAACTCTGCTGACTAACCCAGCTTTCACCGGATTACGGTAAACGTACTTGTATGCGTATTGAAAGTGAAGACGTCTTGAAATCAAAGTGCGACGATATCTTGCTCCATAGGTTTGATTTATTCGCCCAGCTGCTTTTCCTATAGCTCGACTTGTCTCACGCATGAAATAAGTCATCGCTTCGCTAAGATTTCCCGATGGCGCTTCGGCAATCAAGTGGAAATGGTTTGACATTAATACAAAACTGCTTATCGCCAAATCGTAGGCCGCAGTTACGAAGTAAAGATAGTCTTCCATGATGAGCCAAACTTCATTGAGGGGTAAGTCAAACCATTCTCTGTTAATGCATCGCGCGCTGATATGGTAAGGAAATTTGCTCGACATTTGAATTTTCTTTCTAGGCATGGCGACGACTTCTGCAATTCTTTTAACGGTCAAATATTTTTTAGATTGTTCCTCGCAAATTCTCCGACCGATATATTCCGAGTATCGATCAAAACTTAACGCGGCGCCTAAGAAAAAGGAACCTGGTACCTTTAAGGGGACGGGGCAGGAGAAGCTACGGGTGTGGGTGAAGGGACGGGTGGTGGCCCCCCTCCACAAACGATAGGGGCCGTTAGTCCGCAGGCATCGTCCATGCTTGGGCACGCTGCCACGGTGGGCCCGCCATCAACGGGCCCTTGATTTATTCCATGACAAGTTCCCATAGGAAGAAAGCAAATATTGTGTCCGGGCCCAAAGGGAACTCCGCAACCGGAATCCACAGCACAACTTACGGATTTTACGCAAACTCCTAAATTTGGGATATCAAGTCCGCAAATCAGCCCGGGACCACAAGGATTATTGCCGCAGTGATCGCCTAATTTGCCATATATAAAATAGCTAGTTGGGCTCGTTGCTTGAGCCCGCCCACATCCGTCAACAGCTGCGGTACAAAATCCACCGCTCCCTTGAGCTGAACATGTAAGCGCAAGGGCTGGAGCACAAGTTGTCGTTGATGCCGTGAAGGCTCCCGTGGCGTCTTCGCAGGCATACTCATAAAGATCACCTAGCGGCTTTGCCACTCCAAGAGTCCAACTGGGAGTTGGTGATGGAATTCCAAAACCAGGGCCGCCGTAAGCAGCGGGAGATGGCGCAGCTCCCAGGTCAACATTCCAAGTTACCGGTGTTACGACAATGGCTGGATAGGTACCACATTGGTCACAAGCAACTCCGGTCATCGTATTAGGTGAAGCATCGGGTAGTGGATTTGGATTCGGTACAGTTGCAGTACAATTTGATCCATTTAATTGAGCTCCATTCATTGACCAAATGAGTCCTGCGTTCACAACAGTAGGCGGCGTTATTACGGTCGTCCATTGGGCGGATGTCTGAATACATTGAAAAAGATTAACACCAAACGCTGGAGAAAGGGCCGTGCTAAGAGGCGGCATAACAGGAAGATGGCCATCAATTGGATCATTGGTATTGAAAACAGCTATCTGATACGGTGGAACGATGCTGACGGCCCTGAGTCCGGTGAACGATGCAGAAATAGCAGCTTGTGCGAAACTTCTGCCAGGTGAAACGACGGCTTGGTTCCCCGCCGAATCGAAACTTGTCACGAATAATTCATAATACCCATTGATCGGAGCGTTAATTGTGAGATCAACAGACGTGTTTGCATTTTGGGTGGTATCATAATTTGAAATCCCGGCAGTAACCCCGGGCGCTCCGGCGACCCCAAATGTGGGAGAACAAGGTGCCCAGGCGGCGGGATTGGGAGCCAGTGGTAAGCCTGGATTTGTCGGAGAATAATAAACCTGACAAGCGAAAATGACTCCCGACTCATTCGCAGCAAAAAACATATCAATCGCAGCGGGGTTACAAGCGACCCCAGAGGGGGAAGGTCCGGGGGATGGTAACCCGAAGCCTCCGCCAGTACTTCGAATACAAATATTATCAGGAGGCAAAGTACAAACACTCCCAACCGGAACCGTCGGCGGTTTAACAAAATAAGGTGCCGCAACATCGGCTTCAGGTCGAACGGTGGTTTGGGCATAACATCCTGTGGGTCCTCCATTGGGATCTGTATAAGTAATGGTCGCCGTTAGTTGAAGTCCTACAGTGGTCTCAGATGGCTTGGGCGTCGGGTTAGGATTTGCTCCCATGGGTATTATTCTTTGGGTGGCTGTAGCGCATCCACCATTGGCCACCGCAACAGCGCCCGCATTAAAATCGTAAACTTGAATATTGAGATATTCATTTTCGCCAACAAGAGGTGTTCCCGGAGGAGCAAGACCGCCACCTTGTGCATAGCTCAATGTGGTAGGACCGGTATAAACACCGTTGGCCATAATTTGAAAACCAGGGGGAGTCGGCGGGGCTGGACTGTTACAATAACCGGGATTGGAATGGACGAGGGAAAGAGCCCAATTTGTACCATCGTCCATTAATTCCCAATTGTTCACATTCGCCGCTGTGATAAAACCTGCCGACGGGGCGACGGGATACATAAACCTTTCTTGGTTAGGAAGTGTGGTGAGGGGCGGTCCGCCGGCGTTGGGATGCCAACCATTAATGAGGACTCTATTGTCGGCATTTTTAAAAGTGCTGATGATGTATTGAGCACGCTCTCGACACTGGGAACTTCCACCGACGGCCACAGTCGAGTTTTTACCGGAGATAGTCATATAAGCGATAATAAGGGCGACTATAGCGACCATAGCGCTCGCTATGAGAGCTTCAAGAAGACCTATGCCTAATTCGCTTGTAACGGAATTAAAGCTGCAACGCTTTTTCACCCACGAATTCCTCTTTACAAACCATCGGAGAATAACCTTCAAATCTTTAATTTTATTAGTTTAATTTTAAATGTGCGTTAAAATAAAGAAAAAAGGCTTCATGGGTATGAAGCCTTTCCTAAGTTTCAATTTTTGTAATTAAAAACTTAAACTGCGGTGCCTTTCACGACGACGACGTTGGCGGCTTGTGGTCCGCGTTCCGTTTCTAGAAGCTCAAATTCTACCTGAGCGCCTTCCGGAAGAGTTTTGAAACCCTCTCCAACGATAGCGGTGTAATGAACAAATACGTCCTTACCCCCGTCTCGCTCGATAAAGCCAAAGCCCTTGCTGTCGTTGAACCATTTTACTTTTCCCGCTGCCATAACTAAAACCCCTCCTAAAAAAATTTACCTTCTATGAAGTTAGATCAAGTGACTGGGGGGGTCAAGTGAGTTTTTTCTATATAATTCTTAACCTAACGCCTTGCAGTAGGTGTCACTGTAGAACTCTCGTTTTCAAAAATGAAAACGAGCTCGTCGTCCTTCACGAGATCCAATTTTTCCCGTGCTTGATGACCGATAAATTTGTCTGAATTACGAGCCTGCCCTATCTTGGACTGCAGGTCTGCATTGGATTTCAAGGTATCAGTGTACCTTTGGTTCAGGTGCCATTTTTCGGACTTTAAATTCCATAAATCGATCAAAGTTCCCTGGGCTAGAAGTCCCGCAAAGGCGACGACTGAGGCCATAATACCCACTTTTATGGGATGTTCTAAAAGTCCGTGAAAAGAACGAATAAGAGATCTCACCCTATAATTGTGCCGCAAAAGAAAATGGGACGCAAGTTGGTCCGTTAGAACTTCACTGTCGTTTGGAAATATCCTTCGCTGCCATTGGCGGAAGAAAGCGGAGAATAATAAGGTTGAGATGCACTTCTCATATCGTAAAGTTCCCAAATTCCGAGGGCCAAAGAAAAGTGATCGCTGAATGCATAACTGACTTCAGGATCCAAAACGATATTGTCCTGGAGGACAGCGGGGCGTGCCGTGGCTGCGTTGTCATCAGCATACTGAAGTTGATTCATGAAGCCAGCTTCTAAGGTCACAGCAAACTTTTTCGTCATGTTAAGACCTAGGTCCAGAAGGCTCCAAACTCTGTATTGAATATTTTGTACCGGTAAGCCATTGGTGGTTCTCACCAGGGAACTCGTTTGAGTTTGCTGGAAGTAATACCAAAGAGACTCAGTCCATTTTATATCAAAGGGTCCAAACGACCGTCCAAATCCAAAATTTGTTCTTGTCACACCAATCGTGCCAGCATCTTGGGAAGCCTCAGATGTCGGAAGAAAGTAAGCTTGAACGAAATCCAAATTAATTCCACCGGCCAATGTCGCAAGTTTAGAATCAGCAAAGTACAAACCTGTATCACCGATGTAAGAAGCGTACGGCTGCTGAAGACCCGGCATGGTTGGATCCTGCATGCGATCGCGGTTTCCAAACCAAGTGTGATAAAGCTGGGGCATAATATCAAAGGAAATATTTTCGTTTAAGGCATAGCTGAAATTGAAACGGTCCCAAGCGCGAAGTTCAGTATCAAGCATGGGGCTACCATTGGCATTTGTAAGACTGCCGTGGCCCGTGTCTCCCTCCAGAGTCGCAAGGTCCATGGCATTGTAGCTGCGATATTTGAAACCAAATGGGCTCTTTTTTACAGACGAAGTTGCATTGGCAATGGGAGTACTGGTGACTGAGGGAGCATTGATTGATTTAACTGCAGGTGTCGTGTCTGATGTTGAAGATGTTGCAGATGTCGCCGTCGTCGGATTTTGCGCCAATGGAGTCGTATACAATTTTTTCGCTGTAATCGTTCCCTTAGTGACTGGTTTTATTGCAACTGGTTTTGAACCTTGTTTCACAGCACCTTGTTTTGCTGCAACAGCAGCAGTCGCTTTTTTAGCGACAGGCTTTGATTGGGTAGCAGCGGTTTTCTTATGAGTCGCGCTTTTAACCTTCTTTTTCTTTTTATTGACAGTCTCTTGAGGAGAATGGCTCGGGGCATCTTCTGAATTTTGAGCAACAATCAAATTATTATTGCTCAATTTGTTGTTTGGGGCTGAAGCGGCTAGACTCAGAGTGCCTGAGGCCATCATCCCTACGAGGATTCCAAGTACGATCTGCTTATTCATTTTTTCCTCCGCGGAAAAATCCGCTCCATCCTACAAACATGCAACTGCGCGAAACTCCTAATGAGCAATGCACGTGCCACGATTCTCAAATTTTTACCAGAGCAAAATACCCGCCTGATCTTAAAGGTTTATAAGCACTTAGAGAGCGAAAAATCTTCGTCGGTTCCACTTCGTTTATTTTAAGTATGTAAAAAGGAACCAAAGTGATTCCAAGTCGACTAAATCGTAACCAGTTTAAGCTCACTGCCGCAATTTGGCGCATTTGTATATGAGATATCCATGAGTTAAGGCTTTTGAAAGGCATCTGGTCCCCAATATTTGCCCTTGGAACCCAATTCTTCTTCAATCCTTAAAAGCTGGTTATATTTCGATGTTCTCTCCCCCCGGCAAAGAGAGCCCGTTTTTATTTGCTGCGATCTTGTCGCCACCGCAAGATCTGCAATTGACGAGTCATCTGTTTCCCCGCTGCGATGACTTATCACCGTTTTATAATTCGCGCTGTGAGCTAGTCTTATGGACTCCAGCGTTTCAGTGAGAGTTCCAATTTGATTTACTTTTATAAGAACCGCATTTGCGATTTTATTATCGATTCCCCTTTTTATTCTGGTTTTATTCGTGACGAAAATATCGTCGCCTACGAGCTGGACACGTCCCCCTAACTTCGCGGTCAGAGTTTTCCAACCATCCCAATCATCCTCGGCCAACCCATCTTCTATACTCACCAGCGGAAAATTCTGTGACCACGAATTGTAAATGGTGATCAACTCGTCCACAGTAATTCGGCGCCCTTCCCACCGATATGTTTTCTTTTCGGCGTCGTAGAGTTCTGTGGCCGCTACATCAAGAGCCAGTTTAACGTCATCGCCCAGTTTGTAGCCGGCCTTCTGAACAGCTTCAGAAACCAATTCTAGGGCTTGCAAATTGGATTTCAATTTTGGAGCAAAGCCCCCTTCATCTCCAACGCCTGTGGCAAGACCCTGCTTTTTCAGCTGCGATTTAAGAGTGTGAAAAATCTCAGAGCCACATCGAAGGGCCTCTGAAAAAAGTCCCCCGCATACGGGCACGATCATGAATTCTTGAATATCAAGACCGTTATCGGCATGAGCTCCTCCATTGAGAATATTCATAAGTGGCACGGGCATTCGATATTCAGGCCCCTGATTTAGACTTCGAAAAAAAGACACCTTCTGAGACACAGCTCTAGCGCGGGCGACCGCCATGCTCACTCCTAAAATCGCATTGGCGCCGAACTTTTCTTTATTGGGAGTGCCATCTAACTCAAGCATGAAAGAATCAATGTGATTTTGGTTGTCAGAATCCAACCCCCGCATTTTTGGGGCTAGGAATTCACGAACGTTCTGGACAGCTTTTTGCACCCCTTTTCCCTGATAACGATTTTTTTCCCCATCGCGTAGCTCCAGAGCTTCGTGCGCACCCGTTGAAGCTCCAGAGGGAACTCCAAAGCGTCCAACGGATCCATCAACAAGAGTCACCTCAACTTCAACTGTGGGATTTCCCCTCGAGTCAAGAATTTCACGAGCCTGAATGTTAGCGATTTTAGACATAGTTCTCTCCTGTTTTAAGAATGGATTCTCGCAAAGGAATGGTCACCGTGAAGCGGCTTCCTTTTCCCTTTTCGCTGTTCACACGAATTTTTCCCTTATGCATATCGACGATACTTTGCGCGATGCTAAGCCCCAAACCAGTTCCCTTTCCCACTTCTTTGGTCGTGAAAAAAGGAGTGAAGAGTCTGGCCATCACATTTTCATCCATACCAATGCCCGTGTCGGCTATTTCGACGACAGCGGAGTCGGCTTCTTGGTGAGTGCGTACCGTGATCACGCCCTCGCCTTCTGGAGAAATCGCGTGGATGGCATTGCTCAGGAGATTCATAAAAACTTGGCTCATTCTCACAGGAAAAACATTTACGGGGGTTTTGAGATCTAAAACTTTTTCAACACGGATGCGACTCCCCATTTCATCTTGAAAAACTTTGAGGGAACTTTCGAGAATGCCATTGAGATCAGCCAAAATTTTATTTTCGGCACGACTCTCTTGAGGGTGAGCCAATGACGACAGATCTTTCACGATTTCTTTAACTCTCTTGAGACCTTCCGAGGCCTCTGTCAGCATAGCTGGAGTCTCGGAAAGAATAAAATCGATATCCAGAGAATCTTTGATGGCACCAGCATTCTTAAAACCCGGGGCGTTCGTATCGACCTTTCCCTGACCGCTTTCAAGGCGGCGAATATATTTTTCAAGCTTCTGAAAATACTCTTCAAACCGTCCCAGATTACTCATGACAAAAGAGAGGGGATTATTTATTTCGTGAGCAACTCCGGCCGCTAAATGGGCGAGGCCCGCCATTTTCTCAGAGTAGATTTTTTCTCGCATTTGGTTTTGAAGTTCATAACGAACTTGATCAACTTCCGTTTTTAAAGAGAGGACCTCTCGATTTTTTGAATGAAGAGCTCGCTCACTGGCTTCTAGTTGAGCAGAGAGTGTTTGAACGAGCTTAGGACTTACGACTTGTCCTGGCTCTTCAGCAAAGAGGCTGGCTTGGTTTGTATCCCAAGTTAGAAAAAGTTCATTGATTTCTGGATTCCACTCCACCTGGGCCGCCACGTTTCCCGTGTATCTTGGCAAATTTTCAAGAGCTGCCCTCAAAAAAGAAGCGACGTGAGGAAACTCAGATCCAACAAAAGGAAATTGAAATCGCACCCATGTCGGCCCGTGTTCTTTTTCGCGAAAATCCACCATGGGGGCCAAGAAATAAGAGAAGAAACGACCCAGATTACCGTAGTAGTCTTTTGGGGCCGGCATCATTTTAAAAACGTTGTCGAGGGCCCCAAAAGATTGGAGCTCTATAATTTGCGACCCCACCGTGTTTCCAAGGCTTGGATCACCAAAAATTCGGGCTGCCTTGGTAAAAAGGCGTTCCGCCTGATTGATTTCAATCCAAAAATGAGGGTCACGGAGAAATTCCTCCGGCCCGTCGAAAAACTCGAAAAGGGAGCTAAGGGAGGCCCCCTGCTTTTCCGAGTAGTTCAACAATGAATTGATGAGCTTACAGCTGACCTGACTTACCACGGAGGATTTTTACTTTGATAAGGGCTATCAGGTCCACTTTTTTAGGTATCCGGATGCAAAAAAGGCAACAATTCTAATTGCTAAGTACACCCATCTCATGTAGCCCATATTAAATTCAATATAGGTAAGCTGGGAGCATGGTCAAAATCAAATCATTTGTCTTTGTCATTGCCTTAAGTTTAATGGTCTGTGGGGTTGCTGTGGGAAGCCAGCTTAGCCTTCACGATAAGATTGGCGACCTGAATCAACTCGCAAACTTCATCAAAGACAACTACGCACCGATAGATCAAAAACGAATTTTATATGGTGCCGATATCGACCAACTCTTAAATAGATATTTATCTTATTTGCCGCTGATTAAATCCGACGAAGAATTTTATTATCTCGTGGCGCGATTTGAAGGCGAGTTTCATGACATGCACCTCATGATTTTTGCGCCAGTTTATAGGTCAGCAAATCTTGGATTTACCGCCGATCTGATCGAAGGTAAAATTTTTATCGATAAAATCGATAGGGCGATATTGAGCAAGAATGTTTTTCCTTTTAGCCATGGAGATGAAATAATCAGTTTTGATGGACACCCCGTTTCAGAAGAATTGAAGTCTCTAAAAGGATTTCGGGGCCGTGAAAATCCAAGAACAGAGGATCGCAGCGCTGCCTTTGCTCTAACGGATCGTTTAGGAACTTTAGTTCCTTTGCCGGTTGAGAAAGAGGCTCGTCTTGAAATTCGCCCAAAGCGAAGCCGAACATTATCTAAAGTCTCAGTTCGTTGGAACTTTGAATCTATGACTTCCAACTCTCCACGGTCAAAGAGGACTTGCACTGGCAAGAGTCAGATAAAAATTCCTGAGAATTCCACCATGGTTGAAGATACCCCATTTATTGCCTACTACCATCCCACACCCAAGGGCAATGTAGGTTACTTGAAGATCGGGCACTTCATGCCTGAGGAAATTGAAAAAATCGATTCTAAAATTTGGCTTGAAAAATATAAAGAGGCTCTCCAAGTTCTCAATAAGAAGACGAATGCCCTTATCGTGGATGAATCTGGAAACTGCGGCGGGGACGGAAATCTCCTTCTTCAAATAATTGAGATGTTTTTGAATCGCCCAGTGAAAAATCCATGGATCGCTCGTTTGAGGGCCGCACCGCTGACTCTTAAAATGTTAAAGAAAACGCTTCAAGATGAAATTGGAGAAAATCCAAACTCTCCCAATATTCCCACCATACAGGCTGAGATTGATGTCACGGAAAATAGTATAAGGGCAGGTGACCTTTTAACCCCGGCTATAACATTCTGGGGGCCAGCCAGCCTTCAACCAAAGTCTTTCTACAATAAACCAATCATGATTCTTATTAATGAAATGGCTGGCTCTGCTGGTGATCTGTTTCCGGCATTAATGCAAGACCTCGGACGTGCAAAACTCATTGGTTCCACGACAGCAGGGGGAGGCGGAGGAGATCTCGACTACGAAAAAATTGAACTTACCCATAGTCACATAAAAATGGACCTCATTAATAGAATGATTACTTACCGAGCCAATGGACGACCTCTCGAAGATCTTGGTGCGCAGCCGGATCATCCTTATTCGATCACCACGAAGGATTTTTTAGATGGATATCGAGAATATCGTAAGTTTTACGTACAGAAATTAATTGGGGAACTTTAAGAACGACTCCGCGGCTCTCAGGACAAAAAGCCCTCAATGGGTCAAAAATTCCCTCTCCACGGATTTTTGTCTTTTTCACTAACAACATAAAGCCACTCGCCATTGGCCTCGGATTTGCTCAAGCGGAGCTGTCAAACTGATAATAATTTGGGGTCCCTATGAAACTTTTTAAAATGACGATGCTGTCTTTTCTTTTTGCCATCACGGCTTGTTCCGACGTCACTGAAATGAGGCAAAATACTGGCGAGATGAAAGACACCACAAGAGAAATGAACGATAAGTTGAGCAAAATGAACGAGAAAGTGACTACACTCAATGGCCAGATTGAAAATCTCAATGATGAAATCGTGGGCCTTGGTGGACAAGTAAGAGACCTGAATAAAAATATTTCAGTCATGTCGAGCAACATGTTCTCTCTCAAAGATATCTCTTCCTTCACCTATTATGATCTTAGAGCTGGCAATGCTGTGATGGGACGAAACGAATTTTTCAAGTCTCTGGACTCTGCAAAAAATCTCGAAGGCAAAGTGACCATGGCGGCCGACTATATGTTGTCTTTTGAGTTTCAACTGTGGAAGGGAAAATTAGAAGACACCCTGGCAAAGAGGGATGAACTTTTCAGTGAAGGGATTCAAGAATTTTTCCAAAGTATAAAGCTCTATGTGGAACCAAAAGACATTTCGAAAATGAATATCTCACCAACATCAATGGATAATAAGCGAGAAAATGTCTATGCCCTCGCCGCTGTATTGCACATGCTAAACTACGACCAACAATTGAGATCTCAATCATCTGACTGGCAACCCATTTCTATGTTAGGTTTGATAGAGCAGGGACTTCAACAGAAAGGGGCCCTTGCTGCCGGAACTACGAATGTCGCCGCAATGCCTCATTATCAACAGACTGTCCTCGACAATGAGCAAGCCGCCATCTATCTGTTGCAATTAAGGCTGAATGTCCTTTCTGCGTTGGTTTTGTCGCGAGTCTCAAATATTCGCTCTGCGGGTTTATTAACGAAAATTAAAATGCGTTTTTTTCAATGGCAACCAAATTTAGGTGAACAAAATGGGAGCCAGCTCGCGAGTACCGAGAGTTTTTTGAACTTAGCTCGCGAAACAAGAAAATTCTTGGTGACAATCGGAGTGACACCTCGCTTGTCGGCAAATATAAAAGGAGTCTTTGAAAAGATGGACCTTAAGCCCGAACTCATAGTCAGTACCTCCCAAAATTCTAAAGACCTAGCTCAAAATCACTTCGTTGAATCCCTGGGCAAGTTTCAAAAAGAAATTGGAGGGATTCAGTGAGCTTGATGTTTGTCATAATTGCTAAGCGTGGACATCAGTCAGTTGTTTAACAAAAAACGGCTTTTCACCCGGAGGGGCACGGGAACGGCGTGACACTCTTTTTAGATTCATCTATGTGCGTAAATCCTTTAATCTTTCTAAAGACACTTCTATTGGTAAGTGGCCAGCTTATTGCTCCCCTTTTTTAAGAAAATCTTAATAAGGATGATTTATGAAATTGATAATATTGATTTTTCTGGCCTTAGTCCTATTCGCCCAAATGACCCAAGCCCAAGAGATTGCTGGTACCGTGGCAGGGGCTACAGCAGGAGGAGTTATCGGCGCTATCCAGGGAGCCTTTTTAGGCGGCTCAAGAGGAGCATGGGCCGGGGGATTGGCTGGAGGTATCGTCGGCGGTATTTATGGCCATGACAGATATGATCGAGAAATCATTTATAGCGGAGCACGATCAGCCCCCTTTCCCGGTCCCCCGCCTTATTACTTCTCCTATTTAATTAAAGACGATACGGTTCATCATATTGGATCTACTGACACTTCTTACATTGGCAAACTGCATGTCAAGGCTAAGACCACCGGGGGAGGTTTCATCATAAGTACTGACGGTAAAGTAATCGAATTGACAACCGGATCTTTAGAGACTGTGGGATCCACGAAAAAATCCATTCTTTGCACGGGAGAATCTTATTTTCTCACCACAGATGGTTCACTTTATGGAGTCAATGGATCTGTTTCACTTCTCGCTTCAAATGTTGCTCCCACCGCCTGCGGTGGTGAATTTATAGTTACAAGAGGTGGAGTGGCGTACTCTATCTATAGCGGTCGAATTTCTGAGTCATTTTCAATTAAAGCCAAAAGGATTGCGGTTGTTGGAGGCACTTTTCTGATAACAGACTCCGGAGACGCTTTTCAATTTCAATATGGCAGCCACGTTTGGGCAGGACATATCGATCCCAAAACCGTCTTGGCGACGGGAGGCACTTTCTTGGTCAAGAAAGACGGACAGGTTGAAGTCTTCTGGAATGATGGTCACACATCGGCCGGAAGCGTTGATCCAAAAAAATTATCGAAGACGGGTGGCGATTATTACATGACCATAGATGGCGCCATCCATACCCTTTATGCCGGTTCCAACAGAGTTGTCAGTGGCATGGGTCAAAACAGTCGAACTGATTTTAGCCAAGTAAGAGCTACCAGTTCCAACGTCACAGAAAAAAGCAATCTGGCAATAGCCGAGCCAGCGAACCCTGAATTAAAAGTAAACGCAGATAAATAAATTCCTCGCGAATGAATTTCTCAGCGAAATACACAGCGGCCACTGCCGATGGTCTGCCAATTTAACAAAACGTCTGTGACAACTAGATTTGTTGGATTATATCGCAAAACAACCTCATAACCGGAATAGGCGAAACGAGCTAGATTGAGTGCGCTATCTAATTGCCAATACTGCCTATATTCATCCTTTAAGGCTGCAAGCCAAACAGGGTGAGAGCTGGGGAAGGTCATGTTTCCACCCAAATAAAACCTGTATCCGTGATAATTTTCATATCCTTGGATTGCACAGGACTTACCTGTCCCCTCCATGGCTCCATGTCGCATTTGCGAGCTTACGTTTGCTGCAAGGATTTGCTCCAACGACGGCGCAGCCAAACTTATTGAGGCACAGAAAAGGGAAATTAATGTTATTGCGAGTTTCATAAGTAAGCCCCCTTGATATTCTTAAATTCTCAATCTGACGGCCCAAGCTATGAGTCAAGCGGTGGAAAGTCAATTGAAACACACGAACATTTTTTATCCATTCCTGAAATTTCTTCATTGAATATCTAGTGTCTATTTGTCTAATGACTACTGAGATGGAATGAATCTTGCGTTTTTACCTCTAGTAATTAAAACTTTTCGCCGAAATAATTTTATTTCTGGCAAAACCCAAGAGGTTAGAACCATGAAACTTTTATTTTCACTTACTCTTATAGCAGCTTCCCTTATTCAAGGGGTTGCTTTCGGATCAAGTTTTTCGTGTGCGGCAAAGTGTTACTTCGTTGCCAGTGGTGATCAAACTGGTTGGCAGGGTGGTTCCTTCCCTTACGGCACTGACACGGTACGTATTTTTTCAGTTGCTCCCACTATGGAAGAAGCGTCAAATCTTCTCGAGGCCAAATGTGACAAGTTGTCTAAGAATTATGCCTTGGCCAATATAGGCAAGTCGGTTGTCATTAACAAGGGCAATACTGAATATGAAGCCATCGTCACTTGTAACGGACGAAACTATTGGAACTTAGAAGATCCGGGATCAGGCAAAGAAGAATTTAATCCCATAAAGGATTGCGTTCAGTAGACTTACCTAGTGTCCGTTGAATTTTAACTAGGCGATTTTAAGTTTATTGGGTCCACTAAACTTCTCACGCCCGAATGGAATTCGATTGTTTTCTATTTCAGCCATAAATGAGGGGATTTCGCCTGTAGAACAGAGCGTTCCCGATAATTTTCCGTCGGGCAGACGCTTCATATCGTGGATCTTAAAGAGCTCGACGACGTTATAAGTCTTGTCAGCGTTCATTCCCCGAACTTCAGCGATGCTCGCCACCCGACGTGAGCCGTCAGGAAATCGAGATATTTGAACCACAATCTGAACTGCTGAAGCTATTTGGCTTCGGATAGCTGTTTCACTGATTTGAGTTTCACCACTCATGGCAAGTGTCTCCAGCCGAACCAAGGAGTCAACAGGACTATTGGCGTGGATCGTTCCGAGGCAACCCCGATGCCCCGTATTCATGGCATTGATTAGTTCAATGGCTTCTACACCCCTAACCTCGCCTACGATAATATGATCGGGACGTAATCTAAGACTGCTTTTCAACAGATCACGCATGCTGACTTCGCCCTTACCCTGTTCGTCGGCCATGCGTGTTTCAAATCGCACGGTGTGTTCGTAATCTAAAATAAGTTCACTGGCGTCTTCAATAACAATGACCCTGTGACCAGGAGGTGTCCGTCCAGAAAGAATTCCCAGGAGGGTTGTTTTTCCGGAGCCTGTTCCACCGCTCACGATGATATTTTTCCCAAGAAACATGCAGACATCTAAAAACTGAGCGCCCTCGACGCTCAAGGCTCCCCTTTTTACATATTCAGCAAAATCCATTTTCGTTTTGGAAAATTTGCGAATACTCACAGTTGTTCCATTGCGTGCGCAGGGGGGAAATACAGCGTGAATCCGCGATCCATCTGGAAGTCTCGCATCAAGCTGAGGTTTTTCTTCTGAGACTCTTCGCCCGACACTTTGAGCGATATTATGGATGGCCGCTTGAAGAGCGTCTTCGTCATTAAACTCAGCATCTACTTTTTGAAGTTTTCCTTTTTTTTCTACATAGATTTTTTTAGGACCATTGATCAAAATTTCTGTGACAGCTTCATCTTTGAGAAAGGGCAAAACGGGACCCATGAAGCTTTTGATGGCAGCTTCCCACAAACTTAGGGATTCTTCTTCTACAACTCCCTCAGGTTTTATCAAGGTGCAGAGCTAAGTGACCTGGCGGGAGACATTCCTCCCGGACCAAATACGACAAGCTTCCCAGACGAATTTGTTTCAGGACATTGAAAATCAAAAATGCCTTCTTTTTCGGGATCCAAGTTGAAAGACTTGATTTGCCCAAAATACGTGGCGTAGTGCTGATTAAAAGCATCCAGCATAAAACTGA